>PJTT01000043.1_pt1 | contig 258462 bp, 233 predicted proteins | sample 1512261 | NCBI WGS metagenome assembly PJTT01 (sample SAMN08177685, study PRJNA422409) | Soil metagenome, whole genome shotgun sequencing project. | isolation source: Soil (2) enriched on wood chips | place: USA: Madison | collected 2015-01-15 | reverse complement strand
GCTCGATCGCATCCCGCCGCCGCATGGTCGCTGGCCGCGCGCCCCTTCGGTGCGGCGAGACCCAGTGATTATGCGGGTGGTTTGAGCGCGTCTGATCCAGGGCGGTGAGAAAGTTGTAAGCGGCTGGATTGGTTGGGGTTTGATCCGCGCCCGTCGGGGATCGAGCTTCGTCTATCCCCGTCCGCAGACCCCCAACCGTAAAATCCCCGCGAAAGCGGGGACCCAGGCTTTTTCTGAAACCCACGGCGCTTGACGATAAAACACCTGGGTCCCCGCTTTCGCGGGGATTTTACGGAGGAGAGAGCGGTCAGGCACGGAGCCCAGTCTCGCCCCCCCCCACCACTTCGTGGTCCCCCTCCCCCGTTTCACGGGGGAGGAGCAAGCAGCGGATAGGTCTGAGAGACCCCTCACCCGGCCTCCCTCCGGGAGGCCACCCTCTCCCGCAAGGGGAGAGGGATCAGGCGGCGCCCCTGCTAGTTCGGTGGCGGCGGCGGGGCGGTGCGGGGCACGCGCTTGACCAGGCGCACCGTGTCGACCAGCTGCAGGCGCCCGCCCGGCAGCTCCTTCATCTTCAGGTCCGCGCTGTTGAGGTTGATGGTCTTGTAATAGGCGCCTTCGCGCGGCGCGGCGATGCAGGCCCGGTCGCCATTGCAGCCGACGACGATGGTGATGCGCGGGAACATGCCGCGCTCGTCCTTGCGCACCGCGATTTCCAGGTTGCCCTCGGTGAAGTCCACGACGTCGGGACGCAGGACGGCGAAGGTGTCGCCGCCGTAGTCCTCGATGTTGGCGCCGTCCAGCTGCACCGTCGCGTTGATCGTCCAGAACTGCGAGCGGGAGCGGTCGATGCGGTCGTTCAGGTCGACGATGAAGGGCGCGGCGACGGCGAACAGGATCAGGTAGGCGGCGAACGCGCCGCCGGCGTTGAAGGTTATGCCCGCCAGGACCCCCGTCGCCCGCACGGGCGACTTGGGAAACAGCCGGTAGATCAGAATGCTCGGCAGCAGAGGCAGCAGAAACCACATGCAAAGAGCGACAATCGAGAGTATCACGACCACGACATGCACTCCGATCGGGCTGGAGATGGAATCATGGGATGCAAAGCCAAATCCCTGATCGCACTTTGCGCCACGACCATGCTTTTGACCACCCCGGTCAATTCCATGGCGGACAGCAATACACAATCTTGCAGCGCCGAGTTTTTCAACACGTCGAACCAGTTTCTATACTATTTCGATCGTGGAAAATTCGATGACGCCTTCCGCTTCGTTCGATCCGAATATCGGCCGATGCGGAACCTGCCAGAATTCAAGAAATACTTTTCCGACCGCCGCAAGAAAGTGGGCGGCAACCCCATCTATGTTGAATACAGCGAAAACGCGTTGAAGTATAAAAAATCAACCGCAGAGAGATTGAAGAGCAATTTTCAACGGAAAGTCACAAAGAGCTCGCTCTATAAACTCAACGGTCGCGCAACCTGCGCCATCACCTACGAAGTCGAATACCCCACCGCTTTCGCCAGCGAATACATATACATAACCAAGGTCGGCGACACGCTGAAGGTTCTGCGCTTCGACGACGGAGCCTGGTGAGGGCGCCCCGCCCTCGCCCTCAGTTCCAGGCGCCGGCCTTCAGGGCCTTTTCGAAGGTGGCGGCGTAGCCGGCGATCTGGGCGGCCTTGTCGTTGCCGTTGATGACGTAGCGCGCCAGGCCGTAGGCCTTCTGGGTGGCCGAGCCGGCGGCCTTGTCGATGTAGCGGCCCAGCCCCTTGGCCGTGAACCAGCCCTCCTCCATGCCCAGCGCCATGATCGCGGCGGCGAGATCCGGACGCTTGGCCAGGGCCGGCTGCTGGTCGATCGGCTCGTCCAGCTCCTTGGCGGCGCGGACATAGTTGTTCTTCCAGGTCAGCTGCACGTAGCCCCGGCCGTGATAGCGCACGCCGTCGCCGGGCGCGGTGTTGCCGTTGGCCTTGGCGCGCTTGGGATTGATGCCCTCGACGTCGTAGAGCCGGCGGAAATAGGCGTCGCCGCCCTGCTCGTCGATCGGCTGCATGGTCTGGGCGGTCTCGTGATAGGCGGTGGCCAGGCCGTAGGCCGTCCAGGCCGCGCCCCAGCCGTGGGCGCCGAGCGCGGTGAGGACGGCGTTGCAGCCGGCCACCTCCGTCTGGCTCAGGGTCGGCCCCAGCATCTTGGAGCCGCGGATGGAATCGAAGAAAGCGTCACTGTCCTTCAGAGCCATGGCGCGCCTCCCGCTTTCGCCTTTTCGGCGAGGTTAGCAGAATGCACGCATCGCGATCAATGCGGCGCGTGACAGCCTTGTCGCGAGCCGCATCGATCCCCGTTCCCTTTCCGGGAGAACCGGATTATAGCTCTCGTTGAACAACCCCGCCCGGCCGAAAGGTCGGGCGCCGTCATTTCTGGAGGACCGCATGTCCGACATTCTGATGCCCAAGGCGACCGCCGTCTGGCTCGTGGACAACACCTCGCTGAGCTTCGAGCAGATCGCCGACTTCTGCGGCCTGCACCCGCTGGAAGTTCGCGGCATCGCCGACGGCGAAGTGGCGCGCGACATCCGCGGCGCCGATCCGATCGGCAACGGCCAGCTGACCCGCGAAGAGCTCGACAAGGCCCAGCGCGCCCCGCAGTACCGCATGAAGGCCCAGGTGAGCCGTCACGCCGAGTTGCTGAAGCCGCAGAAGAAGGCCCCGCGCTACACCCCGGTGTCGCGTCGCCAGGACCGCCCGGACGCCATCGCCTGGTTCATCCGCCACCACCCGGAAGTAACCGACGCCCAGATCTCGAAGATCCTCGGCACGACCAAGGCCACCATCGAGCAGGTGCGCAACCGCACCCACTGGAACGCGGCCAACATCAAGCCGGTCGATCCGGTGACCCTGGGCCTGGTCGGCCAGCTGGAACTCGACGCCCTCGTCAAGAAGGCGGCCGAGAAGAAGGCCAAGGACGACGCCAAGAAGGGCATCGTCGCCGAGGACCCGACCCTGCGTCCGGCGGCCGAAACGGCCTATATCTCCGAGGAAGAGCAGGAAGAGCGCGACATCCGCGCCGCCCGCGCCGAGCCGAAGGCCGAGGACGTGTTCGGCTCGTTCAAGGGCAATGTCGACGACGAAGACGACGAGGACTGATCCCCCTTCCCCGTCCGCGAGGATGGCGAAAGCCGGACAGCAAAAAGGCCCATCCGAGCATCGGATGGGCCTTTTCCTTGCCTTGGCCTGGAGCGTGGCGCGCCGCGCTCCAGATCTTTGAGAGGCGAGCCTGCTTATCCGTTTCCGATGTCCATCGGAAACGGGCAGGCTCTAGTGGAGCCTCGCTCGAAGTCCCTCTATCTCCTCCTTGAGCCTGAGCTTCTGCCGCTTCAGCTCTCGAAGCCTGGTGGCGTCGCTACCCGGTCGACTGGTCTCCTCCTGGATCGTGCGGTCGAGGTTCTCGTGACGGGACCCCAGCTCGCGGATACGGGATTCGATGGCCATGGGCTCGGCCTCCTTTTGGGCTGTTGACCGAGGGAGTGAACACCCGCTGGTCCGGACTGTCAGATCACATATGATTGCAATCGGCGGCGCTTGACGTGGCGACGCTTCCTCCCGTGACGGACGAAAATTCACCATGACGGACGCCGCCGCCCCTCCCCCGAAGCCGCGCCTGGTGATCGGAATCTCCGGCGCGTCGGGGGCGCTCTACGGCCTGCGCGCCCTGGCCGCCTGCCGCGACCTGGGGGTCGAGAGCCACCTCGTGATGAGCAAGTCGGCGGCCCTGACCCTGGCCCAGGAGACCGGCCTTTCGGTCGCGCAGGCCGCCGAGACGGCCGATGTCGTGCACCGGATCGGCGACGTCGGGGCCTCGATCGCCTCGGGCTCCTATCGCACCCTGGGCATGATCGTCGCGCCCTGCTCGGTGCGGACGATGAGCGAGATCGCCACCGGCGTAACCTCCTCCCTGCTGACCCGCGCCGCTGACGTCACCCTGAAGGAGCGTCGGCCGCTGGTGCTGATGGTGCGCGAGAGCCCGCTGCACCTGGGCCACCTGCGCACCCTGACGCGCCTTGCCGAAATGGGCGCGGTGATCGCCCCGCCGGTGCCGGCCTTCTATGCGAAACCCGTCTCGATCGAGGAGATGGTCGACCAGTCGGTGGGCCGGGCGCTCGACCTCTTCGGCCTGACCTGGGGGCCGGTGAAGCGCTGGGGCGAGGATCTTCCGCCGATCGGATCTACCGTCAACGAAACGGACGAAAATTAACGGCCATGCGGTTCTGGGACTGGGCGCTTTCCGTCTATGCGCGACAGCCTGTCGCAGTCGCCTGCCTGCACCTGCAGGACGCGCACGGCCAGAACGTGCCGTTCCTGCTGTGGGCGGCCTGGACGGCGCTGGAGGGGCGGCCCGCCGACCTGGCGCGCGCCGCGGCCCTGGTCCGCGCCTGGGATGTCGAGATCGGCGCGCCCCTGCGCGGCGTGCGCCGGGCGCTGAAACCCCAGCGCCCCGACGTGGCCGATCCGGCCCGGGAAACCTTCCGCGACCAGGTCAAGGCGGCCGAACTGGCCGGCGAGAAGCTGCTGATGGAGAGCCTGGAGGCGATCTGCGGCCCGGTGGGCGCCACGGCCGACGTCTACGGCGCCCTGCTGGCGGCGGCCCGGGCCACCGGCGAGCCGCCGCAGGACGCGGCTTTGGCCAGACTTGCGGACGCTTTGGCTTGAGGGCGCGCACCGGGCGGCGAAACCGCAAACACTTTCGCCTGGCGCGCTTTGGCTTGAGACCTTTACCGCCCGTCAGGCTTTGCTATCTATCACCGCCTTCGGACCAGTGCTCAGAGTGGGGGAACGTCCATGAACGATGACGATCCTTCGGAAGAAACCTCCATCGCCATCGAGCGCCGCCTGGCGATCCTGCGCGAGGAGCACCAGGACCTGTCGGACGCCGTCGCGGCCCTGGAAGAGCGCCCCCAGCCCGACATGCTGCAGATCGCCCGCCTCAAGCGCCGCAAGCTGGCCCTCAAGGACGAGATCGTCCGCCTGGAAGACCAGGTGACGCCGGACATCATCGCCTGACGAGCGAACCTCCCCCTCTGGGGGAGGCGATCGCGCAGCGATCGGTGGGGGGGCGTGACTGCGAAGCCCGCCAAGGCCTGCGGCAGCTGAAAACTTCCCCCCGCCGGCCTTCGGCCGCCTCCCCCAGAGGGGGAGGTTCCTAACGGGCTACTCCAGATCCCCTGGCCCGAACGCCTCGGGCAAGAGACTCCAGAACGGCGTGCGCTTCGTGGCCGCTCCGCCCTGCACCGAGACGATCTCGCAGGTCTTGGCCGCGAACTCGCCGATGCGCTGGCGGCAGGCGCCGCAGGGCTGGACGACGGCGTCGGAGCCGGCGGCGATGTAGACGCGTTCGATGCGGCGGCCGCCGGCCGTGACCATGGCCCCGATCGCCGTCTGCTCGGCGCAGGTGCCCGACGGATAGGCGGCGTTCTCGACATTGACGCCGAAATGCACCCCGCCCAGGTCATCGACGACGGCGCTGGCGACGGTGAAGTTCGAATAGCGGGCGTAGGACCGCTCAAGATAGGCCGGCAGCGCGGCGGCGATGGCCGCTTCGTCGGAAGCCTGGATTTCAGAAAAAGATTTCGCGGCGCTCATGCCATCCCTCGGGTCCCGGCAGGATCGCGCCGGGAACCGAGGCAATCAGTCGCGGCCCGCTTATGCAAGTGCAAACAGGCGGGCTTCGGTCAGGTTTCGCCGGGCGCCAGGGCGACGATCGACAAGGCGTGCACGGGACCCGCCATCTCCTCGGCCAGGGCCTGGAAAATCAGCCGCTGGCGGGCCACGCGGCCCTTGCCGGCGAAGGCCTCGGCCTCGATCGTCAGGTTGAAGTGGCTCTCGCCGCCCTCGCGGTGGCCGGCATGGCCCTGGTGGCGGGCGCTGTCGTCCACGACCTCCAGCCGGGTGGGCGAAAAAGCGGTGGTCAACTTGGCTTCGATGGCGTCAGAGACGGCGCCCATGGTGATCTCCGGCATGTCAATCCTTGAACGGAAATAGCCTGGGCTTACTCTAAGCGCCATGAGCCGTGCGTTCGAATACCGCCCCAAGTTTTTCGACATCCGCGTCCGCCCGCCCAAGCCGGGCGAGGAGGAGGGTCCGCGCGCCGACGACGTCAACCGGCTGAAGCCCGGTCAGCGCCGGTGCGAGCATGCCGACTGCCTGCGTCCGGCCGAGGCCAAGGCGCCCAAGAGCCGCGACCTGCCGGGCCAGTACTACCATTTCTGTCAGCCGCACGCGGCCGAGTACAACAAGAACTGGAACTTCTACGCCGGCATGAACGAGGGCCAGATCCGCGCCGAGCAGGAGCGCGAGAAGGTCACCGGCGGCCGGCCGACCTGGAGCATGAAGGCCGACGCCGGCTCGCGCGAGGCCGCCGCCGCCGCCGCCCGCGACGCCCGCAACATGGCCGACCCCTTCGGCCTGTTCCGCGCCCAGCAGCGCAAGGCCGAATCGGCCGCCGCCGGCCGCGCCGTCGGCAAGCTGGAGCGCCAGGCCCTGGCCGACATGGATCTCGACGTCGACGCCGACGCCGCGGCCATCCGCGCCCGCTACAAGGACCTGCTCAAGCGCTGCCACCCCGACATGAACGGCGGCGACCGCAGCGCCGAGCACAAGCTCCAGCGGGTGATCAAGGCCTACAAGACCCTGCAGAAGTCCGGGATGGCGAAGTAGCGACGACTCAGGGCGCGAGGCGGCGGTAGCCCTTCTCGCTCCAGCCTTCGTAGAAGTCGCCCGGCTCGCCCTCCTCGGTCGTGATGGCGTCCAGCGGCTCGCGCTTGCCGTCCGGGAAGACCAGCGACCAGCCGCCGTCCGTCGCGCGCGCCAGGATCGCCTCGACACGGCGGGCCTCGCCGATCGGTCCGACGAGGCAGCTCATGCGCAGGCGAGTCGCCGACAGCCAAGTCTGGGGCCGGCAGGACGCCCCCTTCGAGGCCGTGGGAACCAGGTCCACGCCGTCGGCCCGATAGACGGTCACGCCGCCGCCGTCGTCGCTCTCGTTGCCGAACACCAGCCAGGCGCCGTCGGGCGAACCGGCGGGGGTTCCGACGTCCGCGACACGTGGCCGACCGTCGACGCCGATCAGCAGCGACAGGGCGTCACCCTCGCCGTGGGTGAAGGTGAGATGGGGCAGCCGCTCGCTGCCCACGGTCACGACGCCCGCCATGCGCCAGCGCGCGCACTGGTCGAAGCCGTCGCAGAAACCGCTGTCGGCGAAGCTGGCCACGTCACCGCGGGGGCCGCGGACGAACAGGACATCGCCCTCGCGGCGGGCCAGATCGGGGAAACGGGCCAGGACACTGGCCTCTTCGGGACGCCCCTGGTCGAGATTCTCGCGCAACAGCCGGGCGTAGGCGCGATCGTCTTCGGCTTGAGACACCGTGACGTCCGGCGAGGCGGCGGCGGAGCGGGCGGCTTCGGCGCGGTCGCGGCGGATCGTCAGCCCGCCGGCGACGGCGAGGGTGGCCGCCATGACGGCGGCCGTGACGATCCAGGGAAAGGCGCGCTTGAAAGCCATGGCCGAGCTTTAGGCCCGGCCAGGTCGCTGCGCGAGTCTCAAAGCGGACTCGCGCTTAAATTCAGCGAATGCGGATGCGGATCGGCACGTCGATGAACGAGCCGGCGCGGCTCTTGCCGTCCGGGCCCAGCAGGTCGACCTGGATCTGCGAGGCCATCTGCAGGGCGGCGTCGCCGACGCCCAGATCGTTGGGGCTCTCGGCCTGGACGCTGCAAGCCGTCAGACCGCCGTTGTTCTTGACCATGCAGCTGAGCAGGGCCACCGCTTCGCGCGGTTGCGCCACCTGGACGACACGGGCCTGCGGCTCGGCCGAGGCGGACGGAGCGGCGGCGGTCACGGCGGCGGCGAGAACGAACGAAGCGATCACTGTATCATCCCTATTATCTTGCGGAGGGCCCTGGGGGTTTCCCGGGAGCCTCCGGTGTCATTTTGGGTCAGGCGGCGTTCGCCTGCTTGAGCCGTTGCAACCCCTGGGCCGCCAGGTCGGTCAGCGACCGCAGGCCCAGCTCGGCGAAGACGTCGAACGCGACCGCAAGAGCGGTGGCCGCCCGGTCCAGACGACCGTCGTCGCGGCCGGTAATCTCGACCCGCGCTTCATAGAGACGGGCCAGGTTCATCTGAGCCACGGCCCAGCCGGCCGGATCGCGCGCGCCCGGATGGGCGGAAAGCTCTGCCTTGAAGGCCATCTCGGCGGCGTCGAGCACGGCCAGGTCCGCCGTCAGCTCGGCGCAGCGGGCCAGGCTGAGGGCGCGGTTGTTGGCGACGGCGGCGCGCAGGGACAGGGCCGGCTGCACCTTCACGATGTGGGTGGCGCGGTCGTAGCAGGTGACGGCCTGCTCGAAGCAGCGGTCGGAGGTCGTGGCCTCGCCCATCATCTGCAGGGCCTCGCCCAGGCCGGCCTGGGCGCGGGCCCAGTCCAGCGGGCTGTGGCCGGGATCGAGCGGCTCGAGCGCCTGGGTGGCGGCCTCGACGCCGTCGGCGATCAGGGAAAGCTCGCCGTCGAAATCGCCCAGGCGCGTCAGGGCCTCGGCGCGCAACAGTTCCAGGCGCGACCAGGTCAGGGGTTCGAAATCGGGATCGAGGGCGGCGACGGCGACGCGGGCCTCGGCCAGGGCGACCTCGACCAGCGAGCGGTCCTTCAGGCGAACGGCGCAGGCCAGCAGCAGGTCGATGCGGGCGGCGCGCTGGTCGGCCAGTTGCAGGCGACCGCCGCCGGCCTTGGCGCCGCGATCGCTCGCCAGCACGTCCAGCGGGGCCTCGAAGGCCTGGGCGCAGGCCAGGGCGCGGTCGATATCGTTGTCGGACAGCGCCATGCGGCCGTCGACGGCGGCCATCAGGGCCGCGGCCAGCGGCGCGTGCGGGCCGTGGGCCGACTTGGCCAGGGAAAGCGTGGCGCCGGCGGCCGCGTGCAGGCCCTCGTCGCCGAACAGTTCGGCGCCCAGCATGGCCAGCACCGCCTGCTCGCAGCGGGCGGCGGCGGTCAGTTCGGGCTTGCGCTCGGTCTCGCCCAGCCGGGCGGCGGCCTCGGCCTGGGCCGCGCCTTTACGCAAGGCGGCGGCGTCGCCGGTGCGGCGGGCCACTTCGCGCCAGACCACGGCGGCTTCCAGCAGGCGCACCGCACGGTCCTTACAGCCGATGCGGCCGGCGGCCACGTCGGCGGCGCGGGCCTCGTTGGTCAGCAGGCGCAGGTCCATCAGTTCCAGCAGCGCGGTGTCGCCGCCGGTCAGCCCTTCGCGATGGGCGGCGGCATGGGACACGCGGCCCTGGCCGTCGACGCCCAGCAAACGCTTCAGGTCCCGTCCAACGAATTCGAACATCGCTCGCGCACTCCGCACCCGGATCGTCCCACCTCGGCACGCCCGAGATGGATTTAACGCGATATCAGCAAAACCGGAGCCAACGCTCTTAACAAGGGGTTAACAGGTGTGAATCCGTCGTTAACCACGAATATTTAGATCACATTAACTTTGATCGCCGCGACGGCCCGGAAATCTGGGTTTTTGACCCATTCTGGCACGCTTTTTGCTTGATCCATCCACAACCGGCAGGCGGTGCGATTACACGAATTATAACTTCGTTCACCGAAGTGAAAATGACGTTAACCCTAAGATTTAGGATCTTGTTTACACTTTGTTCAGGGTCGTTACTGCGTGGAGTGGCGAATTCCGACGCAAGGCGCTAGGAAACCGCCATGACCAGCCCCTCCGTGACCCTCTGGACCGCCGCCCTCTGCAAGCAGGACCCCGGCTATGGCGGCTGGGCGTTCGTCCGCAGGCAGGACGGCGAGTCGGGCGCGGCGGCGATCAAGGGCGCGGCCGGCGGCGAGCGCCGCACCAGCCTGGCGAAGATGAGCCTCACGGCGCTGATCGAGGCGCTGACCAGCCTGTCGGACCTGCCGGCCGATGCGGCCGTGACCCTGCGCTTCGCCGATCCCGCCCTGGCCGGCGAGCTGGTGGCCAGCGACGGCGCCTACGCCACCGCCGAACCCGAAGCCTGGGCCGCCGCCCGCGCCCTGGTCGCCGCTCGGCCGGTGCTGAACCTGGTCCCGCTGGCGGCCAGCGCCCCGGCGAGCGGCTTCCTGACGGCCTGGGCCGAGTTCGGGCTCGACACGTCCAAGAGCCGCGGCAGCTTCAAGGCCGCGATCCCCAAGCCGAACTTGCTGAAGTTTCCGGGCTGAAAACCCTCCCCCTGAAGGGGGAGGTGTCGCGGAGCGACGGAGGGGGATGTGGTCTGTGAACCAGCAACCGCCTCAATGTCAGCAGGGACTTCCCCCTCCGGCCCTTCGGGCCACCTCCCCCTTCAGGGGGAGGGTCGCAATGGAGAAACCTCCCCCTGTGGGGGAGGCGATCGCGCAGCGATCGGTGGGGGGCCTTTCTGCGAAATCGGCCAAGACTGGGGGAGATGACAACTTCCCCCCGCCGGCCTTCGGCCGCCTCCCCCAGAGGGGGAGGTTCCTTACCCCAGCCCCTTCACCACCAGCGTCGCGGTCGCCGCGTTGCAGGCGAAGGGGATGTCGGCCAGGGTGGCCAGGCGGATCAGGGCCTTGACGTCGACGTCGTGCGGCTGGGGCGACAGCGGGTCGACGAAGAACACCAGAATGTCGAGCCGGCCCTCGGCGATCATCGCGCCTAGCTGCTGGTCGCCGCCCAGGGGGCCGCTCTTGAGGCGGGTCAGCTGCAGCTGCGGCAGGGCCTGCAGGATGCGGCCGCCGGTGGTGCCGGTGCCGTAGAGCACGTGCTTTTCCAGGAACGCCGCGTGGGCCAGGGCCCAGTCGACCAGCTCGGCCTTCTTGTCGTCGTGGGCCACGAGGCCGATGGCGAACTGGCGGGACATGCGGGACGGCTCCGGTTGAAGGCGTCCCTCCTATAGCGGCTGGCGAGGCCGCCGCCAGCCACCCCTTCCCTTCGGCGGGCCACTTCCCTTTTCACGCGCAATGCCGCTAGGATACATATTGAAACGATATCTCAAATAATGAGATCGCGTGCAGCGCGCGGTCCACGGGAGCAGACGCCATGACCCTCGACCGTCGCGCCTTCGCCGCGGGCCTGACCGCCCTGCCCTTGCTGTCGGCCGCGCCTCGCGCCCTCGCTGCGCCTCCTGGCGCCCGCCCCGGCCCGTTCCTGCTGGGCGCCGACATCACCTGGATCCCGCAGGACGAGGCCGACGGCGCGACCTTCTACGCCAATGGCCAGAAGCGCGACATCCTGGCGATCCTGGGCGACGCCGGCTTCAACGCCATCAAGATCCGCATCTTCGTCAATCCCGAGAACGGCTACTCCAAGGGCCGCCAGACCGATCCCTGGGCGGGCCTTGGCCAGACGGTAGCGATGGCCAGGCGGATCAAGGCCGCAGGCATGCACCTGACGATCAGCTTCCACTACAGCGACAACTGGGCCGACCCGCAGAAGCAGATGAAACCCGCCGCCTGGACCGATCTGCCGTTCGACGCGCTGGTCAAGGCCGTCGGCGACCACACCCGCACGGTGTTGAGCGCCCTGACCAAGGCCGGCGCCAGGCCCGACATGGTGGTGATCGGCAACGAGATCACCTTCGGCATGCTGTGGCCCGACGGTCGCGTGCCCCTGCCCGTTCCCACCGGCAACCCCGCCACCGACGCGGTGCACCTGAACGTTCCCGACGCCGGCGGCTTCGACAAGCTGGCCAAACTGCTCAGCGCGGGCCTGGACGCCTCGCGCGAGACGGTTCCGGGCGTCAAGACCAGCCTGCACAACCATCTGGGCCGCCACTGGACCATCGTCAGCCACTGGACCGACAGCCTTCTGGCGCGCGGCGTGCGCTTCGACGCCGTCGGCTTCTCCTGCTACCAGCAGGCCGCCGAGGGCGACTGGGCCAACACCTTCGCGCGGTTCGGCGAACGCTACCGCGACCACGGCTTCTACGTGGCGGAGTATTCCAGCCGGAAGCGCTACGTGAACGACCTGGTGTTCGACGCCCCCGGCCAGCGCGGCTGGGGAACGTTCATCTGGGAGCCGACCCGGCACCAGGAGGCGATCTTCGACCAGGACGGCCACAACGCCGGCGAAGGCCCCAAGCCGAACCTGCTGTCGCAGGGCATCAACAGCGCCGAAGCCCCCGGCGCGCAGATCGCCGGCGCCCCGCCGCCGCATCCGGAAAAGACCGAACACGGCGGCCGCTACGACGCCAACGCCTTCCTGGAGCTCTATCGCCAGATGGCGCGGGACTATGGGGTGAAGAAGGGGTGAGCGAAGGCTGGAACAAAATCCAGGGCTGTATAAACTGACCGCTCCACCCTGTGGGCGGCGGTGAGCGTATGCGTGAACTTCCCAGGACCTGGCTTGTCGCGATGGCTTTGGTCGCGGCGCTTTCGGTGGGCTTCATCGCCTGGAAGTCGCTCTCACCGACCAGTGACTGGATGGGCGAGCACCTGGCCGAGTTCCTCGGCGCCGTCGCCAGCGCCGCTGCGCTGGCCTTCATCGCCTACAGCGTCAACATCCAGGCGCGCCAGACGCGCAGCCAGGAGATCCTGACGGCCTTCTCGCTGGCCCGCACCGACCTGGAGACCCTGTCGAGGACCATCGCCCTCTCCGCACGGCTGGTGGTGCAGACCCGCTCGACCGGCGAACAGGGGCGACTGGATTACTGGGAAAAGCTGTTCGACACCGGCGACCGCACCGCCTTCACCCGCCTGTTCGGCCGTGGGAAGCGCATCCGCGCCGCCTTGAAGGCCAATGAAAACATCCCCCTGCGCCACAATGTCGGCCTCTATGTGCAGCTGTTCGAAAGCGTCCTGAGGCTGAGCCGGGAGCACGACCTCAAGACGATGCTACTGGCCCTGCCCCTGGGCCGCGCCTATTGCGCCTTGAAGATCGCTCTCGACGCCGATCCCGACGGCCAATATCTGCGCAGCCTGGAACACCTGCCCCGCGACATCGAGGAAGCCTGAAGCGTGAGCGATGCGGAAATCGACGGCCGGCTGCTGCAACGCTGGCTGAAAACCGACACGGCCGAGCCAGCCCTGCTGGACGGCTGCGCCATCGATGACGGCCACTGCGAGGAACCCTTGCCCATCCTGGAGGTCGACGTGGCCCGCCAAGTCCTGATCTGCGCCGGTGACAAGGGTCGCGTCCGCATCCCGTTCGGCCGGCTGGCCGACAGCCTGCTGGTCGCCCCCGCGGGCCATTCGGCAATCGCCGCGGTCAAGGCCTGCGTCTCGCCGCAAGAACAGGCGCATCAGCGGATGAAGGCCGAACTGGGCGACGAGTATCCCCGCCCCTTTGCGTCTGTCGCCGACCTGGAAGCCGTTCACGCCGCCGAAAGCGCGCGTAGCGCCGGCATGCTGCCCGAACGGGCGCTGCGCGGCCCCTGGGTTCGGGCGCTGAAGCGCAATGAACTGCATCGCCAGGGCGCCCAACTGGCGCAGTCCTGGCGCGAACTGGCCAATTCCTGCGGCGCGCCGTGGTCGGACATCGCCTTGCATCTGGCCTGGTTCCAGCGGGCCGGCGGCCATCCCAACCGCGCGATCGAGACGGCGCGCGACTTCTGGCGCTCCAAAGCGCCCGCCTCCCAGACCGAGATCGCCATGCTGGCTACGGTCGAGGCCGCGGCCTGGATCGACCGCTTCGAGCGCAAGGGCGGCGCCCCGCCCGACCTGGTCGAGGCTCGCCGGGCGGCGGCCAAGGCCTACGCCATCTCGCCGACGGATCCGGAGATCCAACTGGTCTATCAGCGCCTCAAGGCCGCCGAGGCGCGAGCCCTCTAGCCCCGCTCCTTGGTCCGCTCGAAGCGCACCTTCGGGTAGCGCTCCGCCACGTAGTTGATCTCCCAGCCGCTCTTGCCCAGGAACACCGGCTGATCGTCGATGTCGCGGCCCATGGCCGTCTTGTGCTTGTTCTCGAAGTCCTCGACGTCAGCACGCTCGCCGACCAGCCAGCGGGCCTCGGCGTAGGGGCTGTTCTCGAAGATCACGTCCAGCTGGTATTCATTGGCCAGGCGGTCGGCCATGACCTCGAACTGCAGCTGGCCGACGGCGCCGACGATGAAGTCGGACCCGATCATCGGCCGGAACAGCTGGGTGACGCCTTCCTCGGCCAGGCCTTCCAGCGCCTTCTTCAGGTGCTTGGCCTTCAGCGGATCCTTGACCCGCACGCGGCGCAGGATTTCCGGAGCGAAGTTGGGCAGGCCGGCGAAGCGCAGCGACCCGGTCTCCGACAGGCTGTCGCCCACCCGCAAGACGCCATGGTTCGGAATCCCAATGACGTCGCCGGCGAAGGCGTCTTCGGCCAGTTCGCGGTCGGAGGCGAAGAACATGATCGGCGCGTTGACGCTCATGGCCTTGCCGGTGTTCTGCGCCTTCAGCTTCATGCCGCGGGTGAAGCGGCCGCTGGTCAGGCGCAGGAAGGCGATCCGGTCGCGGTGATTGGGGTCCATGTTGGCCTGGACCTTGAAGACGAAGCCCGAGACCTCGCCGTCGCCGGGGGCGACATGGGTTTCGGCCCCGGCCTTGCTGGCCTTGGCCGGCTTGGGCGCGGGGGCGTAGGCGCCGATGCCGGCCAGCAGCTGGTCGACGCCGAAGTGGCGCAGGGCCGAGCCGAAGAACACCGGCGTCATGTGGCCTTCCAGGAACGACTGCACGTCGAACGGCTTGCCGGCCTCGGTGACCAGCATGGCGTTCTCCTCCAGCTCGGCGCGCTCGTCGGGCTCGAGATACTGGACGATGGCGTTGCCGTTGAAGGCGACGGCGTCGGGGTGGCCCTCCTCGTCGGTCGAGCTCTTCTTGGCGTAGGGCAGGAACTGCTGGCTGCGCAGGTCGAGCATGCCCTTGAAGCGCCCGCCCGAACCGGCCGGCCAGTAGAGCGGCGCGGGGTCGAGGGCCAGCTTCGAGGAGACCTCGTCGAGCAGCTCGAACGGGTCCTGGGCCTCGCGGTCCATCTTGTTGATGAAGGTGATGATCGGGATGTCGCGCAGGCGGCACACCTCGAACAGCTTCAGGGTCTGGGGCTCGATGCCCTTGGCGGCGTCCAGCACCATGACCGCGGCGTCGGCGGCGGTGAGGGTGCGGTAGGTGTCTTCCGAGAAGTCCTCGTGGCCCGGAGTGTCCAGCAGGTTGAACATCAGGCCGTCGTGGTCGAACGTCATCACCGAGGCGCTGACCGAAATCCCGCGCTCGCGCTCGATCTTCATCCAGTCCGACTGGGTGCGCCGCGCCTGGCCGCGCGCCCGCACCGCGCCGGCCGCGCGGATCGCCCCGCCGGCCAGCAGCAGGTTTTCCGTCAGCGTCGTCTTGCCGGCGTCGGGGTGGCTGATGATGGCGAAGGTGCGCCGACGGGCGGCTTCAGCGGCGGGAGAGGTGCTCATCCGGCGGAACTACCGCCCCCGCGCGTCCTTGTCACCTTTTCCGGGGCGGGAACCGGAAGCCGCCGGCTCAGCCGGCGGGCTTGGCCCCGGCCTTGACCTGTCCCTTCGACGCGCCGCCGCCGGACGTCCTGGCCGGCGGCTTGGTCGAGGCCGGGGCGGGCGTCGGGGCCGCGACCTGGGCGGGCGGCGGCGGCCTGTCGGCCTTGCCCTCCAGCTCCTTGAGCATGTTGGCCGCCATCTTCGCCGCGCCGCCGCCGTGCGGGTTGGCCGCGATCGGCGTCAGCATGTCGCGCGCCACGCCGTACTGGCCCGCGCGCGTGAACAGGCTGGCGGCGTTCATCCGGATCGTCGGGCTCTGCGGGGCGATCTCGGCGGCGCGGAAGACGACGTTCAGCGTGTTCTGCGACGGATCGCGATCGAAGGACCGCGCCTCGGCGTAGCCGTAGAGCGTCAGATAGTTGTCGCCGTCGATCTTGTGGGCCCGTCCCAGATACTTGGCCGCCTCGGCGTAGATCGCCTTGGCGTCGTCGTAGTCGGCGTTGCGGGCGGCGGCCAGGCGGCTGTAGGCCATGACCTGCAGGGCCTCCAGGTCGGTCGGCCGCTCGTCCAGCAGGGTCTTGAGGATCTTCTCGCCGGCCGCGCGGTCGCCCAGGTCGCATTCGGCGCGGGCCAGGACCAGGCGGCTGTAGAACTCGCCGGGACGCTTGGCGGCCAGTTCGCGCACCTTCTTCAGCAGCACCGCGCCCTGATCGTCGCTGACGCCGCGCTTCAGAAGCTGGGCCTCGAGGATCAGGTCGTCGGCGCCCGCCGGCATGCGGGTGAAAGCGATCTGCGGCGGCGGCGGCGGCGTGCGGGTGATCGCCACGCCCATCAGCGGCTTGCGCATGTAGGTCCGCAGGTTGCGCTCCAGGGTCTTGGAGTCCTCGCCGAAGGCCTTGGTCCAGCTCTCCATCGGGTCGCCGCCCGCGCGGATGGCGGCGAGATAGTCCTGCAGCTTGGTCCAGCGCTGCTTGTCGGTCCAGACGTAGTGGGTCAGCAGCCAGGCCTGGGCGTAGAAGGTGGCCATGTCGTCGGAGCGCAGCTCGCCGGGCTCCTTGCCCAGCAGGTCCTCCATCGGCAGCCAGCGCTCGTTGTAGAGCGAATAGCCCCGGCCGGCGTTGGCGCTGCCGACCAGCACCTTCTTGGGCTGGAGGTCGGCGGTCATGTAGTACTCGGCCAGCCCCTCGATCATCCAGCCGGGATAGCCGTTGGGGAAGTACTGCATCATGAAGTGGTGCACGTACTCGTGCAGCACCACGTCGTCGCTGCCGTTCGAAGCGCTGCCGCGCTCGGCCCGGATGGCGATGGCGAAGATGTCGTTCAGCGCGTTGAAATAGACGCCGCCCAGCCGCTCGTCGGCGTCGGGATAGGCGCGTCGCAGCTGGTTGATGTTGCTCACCAGATAGACCGGCAGCTTGCGCGGGGTCTCGGCGGTCGTGCGGTTCTGCAGCACCCGCAGAACGCCGTCGAAATCCTCCAGCATGGTCACGTAGCTGCGCAGCGTGGGCTCGCCGCGATCGGAATAGACGATGAAATGCTCGCTCTCGGCCCGCAGCCAGCGGCCGGGCGCATCGGCGCTCGGCGCCGGCTTGGCGGCGGCGGCCGTCGCGGCCTGATCCTGCGCCCGCGCCACGACCGGCGCCGCGCCAAGGCCAATAGCCAGTGCGCCCGCCACGCCGGCGAGCAAGAACTCACGGAAAGCCACTGTAGTCCCCCAACCGCAACCCCACGTGGATATGGCGGAGAAGGCCAGCGCCTGACAAGTCGTCTGCAGCGCGCGAACGGCCGCCGACGCAAAAAACCCTGTGCACGCTATGGGATTGGAGTCATGCTGCTCGCGTCGCCGACGTTCGGCCCCCGAGAGCCGTCGGGGCGACGGAGGAACCGACATGGCCCTGGCCGAAGACCCTCGCCGCCATATCCGTCAGCGCTCCCTGGGACAGAGCACGCTCTGCCTCGGCACGGTCGTGGCGGGACTGGTGGTTCTCGCCCTCGCCCTGAACCTGCTGGCCGGCCTGCTGATCTAGCAGGTCCAGCCGCGCCTCAGGCGGCCAGCCGACGCCAGACCTGGCGATCGGCTTCCAGATTGGTCAGTTGGCCAGCCTTCTGACGCTGGTGCAGCGCGCCCATGACCTCGATGCCGATCTGGGCGTAGCGCACCTGCACCTGCTCGATCAGACAGCCCCGGGCCGGGGCGATGAACAGCGCCGCGTTGATCTCCGGCGCCTTGGCGATCACCAGGGCGGCCAGGCGCTTGGCCTTCTCCACCTGCTTGTGATGCAGCAGCGGCTCCTGGGCGTAGAGCTCCTTGCCCAGCTCGGCGACGAAGTTCAGCGACAGGGCCGCGAAACGATCGCGCGTCATCGGCGGCGACAGTTCGGCGGCGTCCAGGCTGAGCACGACGTCGTTCATCAAAAAGAGCATGGGCGGTTTGCGGGGGCTGCTAGGAGACCTGCGACATCCTGCCGCGCCGGACTTTCGGTCTGGTTTAGCGGCAAGGTTAATGCTGTGGATCGTTGCAGAGAACTTTGCTCCCCCAAATCCGACGTCGAGGGGCCGCCGTCAGGCCTCGACCGGCTCGGTCAGGAAGTGGCGGCCCTCGCGGTCCTCGATCTCCACCACCCAGACGTCAGGGTCGATGCGGGCGGCGCGTTCGGCATAGGCGTCGAGGTCGGGCTCGAAGTCCGAGCGGATCGGCTGCATCCACACCCGCTCGCCGTCGCCGCGCGTGGCCTCGCTGTAGAGCCGCACGGTTCCGGCCCGGCGATCGACCACCTTGACCAGCACGGCGCCGGCTCGGACGTCGCCCTTGCGGGCCACCATGGCGAAGGCGCCGCCCAGTTCGGCGCGGCGGATCAACGCGCCCACCCAGAGATCCGTCGAAAGAAGCATCGCTAACCGAACCGCAACCAGAGGCGGATAAGGTCCGCCCGAACATCCTCTCTCGCAGAATACGAGAAAATGGCCACCAAGAAGACTGACCGCGCGCGCAAGCGGCGCTCGATGGCGACCGTGTTCGCCCTCGCGTCTCTATGCGCCGCCCAGACGGCGGCCGCCACGCCCTCCGACCTTTTCTACGAACGCAGCCTGATGAGCGCCGCCGGCGCGCGCTGCGGCCTGTTCAGCCCGTCGCTGTCGGGCGCGCTGGACGCGGGCAAGGCCCAGGCCCGGGGCGCGGCCCTGCGCGCCGGCGCCAGCAGCGACCAGCTGGACGGCGTGCAGCAGCGCGCCCACGCCAAGGCGGCCTCCGTACCCTGCAATTCCAAGGACCTGGGCACGGCCGCCGGCCGGGTGCGCAAGGCCTTCGAAGGCTACGCCCTGCTGCAACGGATGAACTATCCGGGCGACCGGGCCACCTGGATAGCCGACCGGGCCAGCTCGGCGACCATCCCCTTTTGGCGGCTGTCGCAGCCGTCGAGCTTCGGCGGCGACCGGCTGGTGTTCGGCCTGGCCGGCCGCAACATCGAACTGCTGGCCGTGGCGACCTTCGCCGACGGCGCCCGCCCCTACGCCGCCCGCCTGGTGATGCGCGACCCAACCCGCACCCAGGGCCCGTACCTGAAGGCCCGCAACGGCGGCGGCCTGGCCGACAACGCCGCCCCACGCGTCGCCAGTCGGGTGTTCGGGGCCGAGACCCGCGATCCGGTCCCCGCCCCCACCCTGCTGCCGACCGGCGCCAAGACCGGCATGAGCTTCCGCTTCCCACGCGAGGCCGGCGACGTCATCGCCCGGCTCGACCCGCGCGAGGCGATCACCATCGAGTTCGTGATCCAGGGCCGCGACGGCGGCGAGACCGTGCGCCGGGCCTATGTGGAAGTGGGCGATTTCGCCGCCGGCCGGGCCTTCCTGCGCGTCAGCTGACAGATTTGGGACCGCGCCGTTTGGCGCGGCGGCGAGCGGGGGCCATATTGGCTCCATGCAGCGTGTCCGCGTCATCGACCTGGAGACCGCCGGAAACGGCCCCCACGACGTCTGCGAGATCGGCTGGCAGGACGTGGTCCAAGACGCCGACGGCCAGTGGCGCGTCGACGACGGAGCTCGCGGGTCCCAGTTGATCAATCCGGGCCGCCCGATCTCGCCCGAGACCATGGCCGTGCACCACATCCTCGACGCCGACGTCGCCGGCGCGCCATTCTGGAAGGACGCCGCGCCGGACGCGCTGCGGCCCGAAGGCGGCGTCGCGGCGCTGGCCGCGCATCGCGCCTCGTTCGAGCAGCGCTACTGCACGCCGAAGCTGGCCGGGCCCGCGCCGTGGATCTGCACCTGGAAATGCGCCCTGCGCCTGTGGCCGCACCTTCAGAGCTTCTCCAACCAGATGCTGCGCTACCAGCGCATGCCCGACGGGCTGGTCCACGAGCTGGGTCTGCCGGCTCACCGCGCCCTGCCCGACGCCTACGTCACCGCCCACCACCTGCGCGACATGCTTAACGTCGCCTCGCTGGAGCAGCTGCTGGCCTGGAGCGAGCAGCCCGGCCTGCTGCCCCGCGTGCCGACCGGCGCCCATCGCGGCAAGGCCTGGGACCAGCTCGACGGCGACGCCCTGCTGGCCCTGGCCAAGGACCGCGACGTCAACCTGCGCTTCAGCGCCGAGACCGAGCTGCGGCGGCGGGGGGGATGCGGCGGAGGTGGTTGAGGCGGAGCCCAAGCAAGGGACGCTGCTCTAAGCGCGTATTTGCCCCCTCTCCCATAGGGAGAGGGTCGGGGTGAGGGGTTACGGCGTCCGACGGAGCGCCGGCACATCGTCCGACCTCGTAACCCCTCACCCTCCCACCGCTTCGCGGCGGGCCCCTCCCTCTCCCTAAAGGAGAGGGGTTTCCCCCTACCCCGCGTCAGCCGGGGCCAGGCACTCGACCGGCTTGCCGCTGGCGACGTCCTCGCCGGGCTTGAGTTCGGAAACCAGGCCGTCCGTCATGCCCTTGGTCCACCACTGCAGGCCATCGCCGACGTAGCGCGCGCCGCTGGCCGACATGGCGACGGTGAGGGTGCGGGTCTTGCCGCCGTATTCGACGACGGCGGTCTTGTCGTCGAGATAGCGGGCCTTCAGCGCCTGGCCGTCGGCGCAGGCGTAGACGATCTCCTTGACCGCCGGGGCGGCGGGGGTCGCCGGCGCGGGGCTCTGGGCCAGGCCGTCGGGCGTCGGCGCCGGCTTGGGCGCCTCGGTTTTCCTCTCGCAGGCGGCCAGGGCCAGAACGGCCAGGCCGGCGACGAACAGCGGGCGGATCATCGGCAAGCTCCCCGAAAGCTAAGGTTCCACGCCCCTATAACGTCGGCTGGCCGACCTTCGTTGCCGATCACTCGCCGTCGCGGTCGGCCTTCAGCCGGGCGCTCTCGGCCCGCAGCGGCTTGGCGACCGGACAGACCTCCTGGACGAAGTCGTTCAGCGTGTTGACCAGACTGTCGCGCACCAGGCTGTAGTGCACGAACTGGCCGCGCTTCTCGCTGCTGACCAGGCCCGCGGCCTCCAGGATCGACAGATGCTGCGACACCGCCGGCTTGGAGATCGAAAAGCGCGAGGCGATCTCGCCCGCCGTCAGGTCGGCATGGGCCAGATAGGCCAGGATCTTGCGCCGGACCGTCGACGACAGGGCTTCGAAAACACGCTGCATGGAGCCGTATTTAAGCGCTTCGCTAATCGCTTGCAAATTAGCGATAAGGTATTTAAGGAATAGCTTATTAATAGCCCGGAAGCCGCTCGTGTCCCAAGCTCATTCCAGCGTCGCCTCGACCGTCGAACCGAGCGGACCCCAAGCCCCTCCCGCCCCTCACGGCGATCGCCGCGGCCTGGATCGCCGGCTCGGCGACCGGCGCGAGCCTGGTCAGCGGCTACTTCCTCATCGCGGGCCTGCTGACCGGGCAAGCGGTCATGGGCCTGATGGTGGCCGGTCTCGGCTTGCCGATCGCCTTTTTCGGCTGGACCGCCGGCCTGCTGACCATTGGCCTGCCTGTCGGGGCCGCTCTGCACGCTTGCGGGGTCTGCTCGCGCCGAGCTGGAGCGATCACGGGCGCGGCCCTCCTCGTCCCGACGACAGGTCTGTGGGTGGCGCCGGTCACGCTGTGGGGATCGGAGGTCGCCGGGCGGGAAATCGCGACCGCAATCCTGGCCGCCACGGCGGCGGGCCTGGCCGGCGCCGTCGTCGGCTGGATCGTCGTGCGTGTGGCTTATGAGCGGGGAGCCGCGGCATGAGCGAGCGCCGCGAACCCGATGCTCGTTACCCTACCCCGCCGGAAACAAGTTCCTTCCAGGTGGTCGTCGCCCTGCTGGCCGGCTCGACCGTCGGCGCCGCGCTCCATGCCGGCTGGGCGCAGGTCGAGAGCCTGCTCATCGGCGAGATGACACTGGTCGTGGCCAGTCCGGTCCTGGTGATCTTCGCCTTCTTCTGGGCCTTGGGCCTGCTGGTCTTCGGCCTTCCGGTCGGCGCAGTGCTGCATCGGCGCGGCCTGCGATCGCGGCGGGCGGGAGCGATCGCCGGCGCGATCCTGGTCGCCGCCGTCGTGGGTCTCTTCCGCCTCCTGGTCATGCTGTACGCGCCCAGCGGCCCCATCACCGCTCGCCACATCACGGACGCCATCCAGGGCGTGCTCCTGATGGGCCTGGCCGGCGCCGTCGTCGGCTGGGTCGTGGTCCGCGTCGCCTACGGAAAGGACGCCCCGCGATGAGCGACCATCACGACGATCCCTACGCCGTCCATTCCATCGCGCCGGACGCGGGCGGCGACGCGGCGAGCGGCCGCGTGGTCTGGGCGCCGGCGACCTCGCTCTGGCAGGGCGCAATGCTGGCCGGGACCCTGGCCGCGCCGTTCTTCTTCAGCTGGAGCGCCCTGGCCGTCTTCGTGCTGACCACCAGCGCCACCCTGCTGGTCGGCCATTCGGTCGGCTTCCACCGGCGGCTGATCCACGGCAGTTTCGAGAGCCCGCGCTGGCTGGACTATCCGATGATGTGGCTGGGAACCCTGGTGGGCATGAGCGGGCCGCTGGGCATGATCGCCGCCCACGACCTGCGCGACTGGGGCCAGCGGCAGGCCGCCTGCCATCCCTACCTCTCCAACCGCGCCGGCTTATGGACCGACTACGCCTGGAACCTGCACGGCCGGCTGGTGCTGGACGCCCCGCCGCGCCAGGAGATCCCGCCCCGCATCGCCGGCGACCGGTTCTACCGCTTCCTGGAGCGCACCTGGATGCTGCAGCAGGTTCCGGTCGCGCTCGTCCTGTTCGCCCTGGGCGGTTGGCCGTGGCTGCTGTGGGGCGTGGCGGCGCGGGTCTGCGTGTCGGTGACCGGCCACTGGTACGTCGGGCGCCTGGCCCATCGCACCGGGCCGCAGAGCTGGCTGGTCGAGACCTCGGGCGTCCAGGCCCACGACGTGCCCTGGGCGGCGATCCCGACCATGGGCGAGGCCTGGCACAACAACCACCACGCCTGGCCCGGCTCGGCCCGCATCGGCCTCTATCCCGGCCAGGCCGACTGGGGCTTTGCGCTGATCCGCCTGCTGGAGCGGCTGGGCCTGGCGTGGAACGTGAGGACGCCCGAGACCCTGCCGGAAAGGCCGGAGCTGGCGCGGGTGTAGGGGTTCAGCGCCCCGCCGCCACGATCGCCTTCCAGACCGCCAGGGCCTGGCTCATCTCGCGGACGTCATGGACGCGGACGGCCTCGACGCCGCAGTCGGCGCCGTGCAGGTGGACGGCTAGCGAGCCGCCCAGGCGGTGGCGGGCGTCCTGGGCGCGGGGGTCGATGGCGGCGATGAAGCGCTTGCGGCTGGCGCCCAGCAGCACGCGGTAGCCCAGGGCCACGAAGCGCGGCAGGGCCGACAGCAAAGCCAGGTTATGCGCCGGCGTCTTGCCGAAGCCGATGCCGGGATCCAGCCAGATCTTCTCGCGCTCGACGCCGGCGGCCATGGCGGTGAGCGCCCGGGCCAGCAGGAAGGCCTCGACCTCGGCGACGACGTCGTCATAGCGCGGCTCGTCCTGCATCGTGCCCGGCTCGCCGCGCATGTGCATCAGGATGACCTCGCAGCCCAGCTCGGCGGCGACCTCCGGGGCGTCGGGCGCGAAGCGCAGGGCGGCGACGTCGTTCCAGATGTCGGCCCCGGCGGCGACGGCGGCGCGGGCGACGCCGGGCTTCATGGTGTCGATCGAGATCGCCGCGTCGCTCTCGGCGCGGATGGCGCGGATCAGCGGGACGACGCGGGCGATCTCCTCGGCCTCGGACACCGGGTCCGCGCCCGGCCGGGTGCTTTCGCCGCCGATGTCGAGGATGGTCGCGCCGTCGTCGATCAGCCGGCGGGCGTGGGACAGGGCGGCGGCGGGATCGAAGAACCGGCCGCCGTCCGAGAAGCTGTCGGGCGTGACGTTGACCACGCCCATGACGCGCGGGACGGCATGGATCATGGGCGTGGGTTTAGACCCGTGGGTCGTTGTCGTCACCAGCCGATGAAGGTGGTGAAGTCGTCGATCATCGAGGTCCAGACGCCGAAGTCGTCTTCGAGCACGGCCGTGCTGCGGCCGGCGTTGATGTTGACGTCGTACTGGACGTAGGGGTCGCCTTCGTCGTCGATATAGGCCTTCAGATAGCGGTTCTGGCGGTTCCACTCGTTGATCTTGGCCGCCGACATCGGCTGCTTCAGATCGAAGCTGGCGGCGAACTGCAGGGCCTTGCAGCGCGGCTTGGCGGTGCAGTCGTAGAAATAGACGGTGAAGTTCACGCCGCCGGCGGCGCTCTTGATCATCGGGTCGCCGGTCTCGTCCTTGGTCAGCTCGGCCTTGTAGCCGGCGTCCTGCAGCCACTTGGCGACCTCGGGGCCGGTCATGCCGTCGACATGGATGTCGCCCGGCGCCGCCAAAGCCGCCCCAGGGATGAGGAGAGGGGTGGTCGCGACCAGGGCTCCGGCCATCAGGCCCAGCATCGACGTCTTCATGCGCGTTCCCTTGCGTTTCAACTCCGAAGGGAAGCTGTACCACCCCCTCGCCCGGGAAGACCAGAACGGCGCCGCAGGAAGCGGTGGACGACCGGTGGAGCAAAACAAAAGCCGGACCCGACGAGCGGATCCGGCTTTCGCGGTCTTACAAAGGCTGGTTCGCGCCTTAGGCGGTGACGCCCGTGGGCGAGACCGGCACCGAAGCGACGGGACCCGTCGGCTTCTTCTCCTCGGTCTCCTCGCGGATGGGCGTGACGCCCTTGGTGACGCCGATGATCTCGTCGCCGCTCAGGGTCTCGAACTCCAGCAGGGCCTTGGCGACCGAGTGCAGGTCTTCCAGCTTCTCGGTCAGGATCCGGCGGGCGTCGTCCTCGCCGCCCTTCACCAGGCGACGGACCTCGGCGTCGATCTTGACCATGGTGTCGGGCGAGACGTTCTGGGTGCGCGCCACCGAGTGGCCCAGGAACACCTCTTCCTGGTTGTCGCCGTAGGCCACGGTGCCCAGGTCGTCGGAGAAGCCCCAGCGGGTGACCATGTTGCGGGCCAGGTTGGTGGCCGCGCTGATGTCGCTCGACGCGCCCGAGGTGATCTTCTCCTTGCCGAAGATCAGCTCTTCCGCCACGCGGCCGGCCATCATGATGGCCAGACGCGAGGTCATCATGTCGTAGCTCATCGAGTAGCGGTCGCCTTCCGGCAGCTGCATGACCATGCCCAGGGCGCGGCCGCGCGGCACGATGGTGGCCTTGTGGACCGGGTCGGCGACCGGGACGTTCAGGGCCACCAGGGCGTGGCCGCCCTCGTGATAGGCCGTCAGCTTCTTCTCGTCTTCGCTCATGGCCATCGAGCGGCGCTCGGCGCCCATCATGACCTTGTCCTTGGCGTGCTCGAAGTCGTGCATGGTGACCATGCGGCGGTTCTTGCGCGCGGCGGTCAGGGCGCCTTCGTTGACCAGGTTGGCCAGGTCCGCGCCCGAGAAGCCGGGGGTGCCGCGGGCCAGGGTCTTGACGTCGACGTCGGCGGCCAGCGGCACGTTCTTCATGTGCACGCGCAGGATCTTCTCGCGACCGGCGACGTCCGGGTTCGGCACCACGACCTGGCGGTCGAAGCGGCCCGGACGCAGCAGGGCCGGGTCCAGAACGTCGGGACGGTTGGTGGCGGCGATCAGGATGATGCCTTCGTTGGCCTCGAAGCCGTCCATCTCGACCAGCAGCTGGTTGAGGGTCTGCTCGCGCTCGTCGTTGCCGCCGCCCAGGCCGGCGCCGCGGTGGCGACCGACGGCGTCGATTTCGTCGATGAAGATGATGCAGGGGGCGTTCTTCTTGGCCTGCTCGAACATGTCGCGCACGCGGCTGGCGCCGACGCCGACGAACATCTCGACGAAGTCCGAACCGGAGATGGTGAAGAACGGCACGCCGGCTTCACCGGCCACCGCGCGGGCGATCAGGGTTTTACCCGTACCCGGAGGGCCGACCAGCAGGGCGCCCTTGGGGATCTTGCCGCCCAGGCGCTGGAACTTGGCCGGGTCCTTCAGGAAGTCGACGACCTCCTGCAGCTCTTCCTTGGCCTCGTCCACGCCGGCGACGTCGTCGAACAGCACGCGGTTCTTGTTCTCGGTCAGCAGGCGGGCCTTGGACTTGCCGAAGCCCATGGCGCCCTTGGTGCCGCCTTGCATCTGGCGCATGAAGAAGATCCACACGCCGATCAGCAGCAGGATCGGCAGCATGTTCAGGAACAGGCCGAGCACGTTGAACTTGTTCGGGTCCTGGATCTGGATGTCGGCGTTGCGCGCCTCCAGCCGCTTGATCAGGTCCTCGTTGTTCGACGGCGCGTTGACGACATAGACCGTCTTGCCGTCGGCGGCCGTGACCTTGACCTGCTGACCATTGATCTCGGCCTTCTTGACCTGGCCGTTATCGATGTTCTTCAGCAGCTGCGAATAGCTGGCGCCGCCTTCGCGGTGCACCGGGTTGCCCTGTCGCATCACGGTCCAAGCCATGATCAGGACGAACACGATGGCCAGCCAGATGCCCACGTTCCTCAGATTCATACGCGTCGTCTTCCCAAAGCTATCGCTCGTCGACCCAAGATAGGACGACTGACGGCGTTTCGCCACGCGCGCGATATCAGGTCGCGGGTTCTTGATCGATGAAGCCGCACGCGGCTTCGAACCTTTCCCGGATCAGCACGCTCGCACCGAACGCGCTATCCCTTGCAAGGATCGGGCTAGAGGCCTGTCCGGAAGCGTCGAGCGCCGCCGGCAACACCGGTCGGACGGCGGGTGGAAAATTCTTCAGGACCTGGCGCTCGGAGGCCGGCAAACGGGCCGAAAAACCGCCGAGCGCGCGGATCGTCACCGGCTCGCGCGCCGTGACGAGGTAGCGGCCGTCCCAGACGGCGGTCTCGCCGGCGGCCAGGGAAAGGCTCGTTAGCCCCCCTCGCCTGGCCTCGCCGGCCTCGCGGACGAAGAGCGCGCCGGCCTCGTCGGCGACGATGCGGGCGCCGGCCAGGGTGGCGGTGAAGGTCTCGCCCCCAGCAAGCCGCTCGACCAGCCGCGCCAGGCGATCGCCGCGCGGCGGCGTCGTGGAGCCTGCGGCGCACAGGCAGGCGGCGGCGACCTGGGCGGCGCAAGCGCCGCGCGGCAGGCGCAGGGCGTGCTCGCCCTCGACGGTGACCGAAGCCGGAAGGTCGTCGGCCAGGATCGACGGCTCGCTCTCATCGTCAGCCAGGGCGGCGCGGGCTCGAGAGCGGGCGAAGCGGGGATCGGCGTTGGCGGGATCCTCCAGCCAGGTCTCGCCGCGCTCGGCCAGGAAGGCGCGCAGGGCGTGTCGGCGGAGATCGAGCAGCGGCCGCAGCAGGAAGACGCCTCGCCCCTGCGGCCAGACCGGCGACGGCGCCCAGGGGCGCGGATCGGGAGTGGTCGAGCCCTCGGCCCGCATGCGGGCGGCCTCGGCCCGGTCGTCGGCGGTGTGGCCCAGCAGCAGGACCCTGGCTCCGGCCTCGCGGGCGGCCTGCGCGAGCAGGGCGTGGCGGGCGGCGCGGGCGGCGGCGGGCAGGCCCGTCGAGGGCTTTTCGCCCGTCCAGTGCAGGGCGCAAGCCCGGGCTCCAAGCGCCTGGGCCTTGGCCAGGGCGTCGGCGGTCCAGGCCTGGCTGGCGGGATTGAGGCCGTGGTCGACGGTCAGGGCCAGGACCGGCCGACCATGCAAGGCGGCCCAGTCGAGCGTCAGCCGCAGCAGGGCCAGGCTGTCGCTGCCGCCCGAAAAGCCGACGGCCAGGGGCGTGGTCGCCCCCGGCCGCAGACGCCGCTCCAGGACGGCGGCGAAGACGCTGGAAAGGTCGCGCTCGCCGGTCAGGCCGCGCACTTGGCCTGGACGCGGGTGCTCTTGGCCTTGCTGACCACGTCGGCCGGCGCCTTCGGATAGCGCTTGGTCAGCTCGTCCAGCGTGCGGCAGGCGTCGGCCGGCTTCTTCAGGGCGATCAGCGAGCGCGACAGCTTCAGCACGGCGTTGGGCGCCCAGCTGGTCTGCGGCCAACCGCGCACCGCGCCCAGATAGGAACCGGCCGCGTCGCCATAGGCCTCGCGCACGAACTGGGTCTCGCCCAGCCAGTAGCGGGCCTCGGGCGCCTTGGCGTCGTCGGGATAGCTGGCCACGAAGCCGCCGAAGGCGTTCTCGGCGCCGGTGTAATCGCCGTCCAGCAGCAACTGGCGGGCCTGCTTGAAGGCGGTCGCCGGATCGGCCGGGGGCGGCGGAGGCGGCGGCGGGATCTGGGCCGCGGCGGCCGTGGCGGCGGCGGTCTCCAGCGTGGTGATCTTGCCTTCCAGGGCGGCCAGGCGCTGTTCCAGCTGGTCGGCGCGGGCCTTCTGACCGTCCGAGGCGCGGCGGGCCACGTCGATGTCGTGGGTCAGGGTCTCGTTCTGGCCGTTCATCCGCTGGATGGTCTGCTCCAGGTCGGTGATCCGGTCGTTGAGCGCGGCGATCTGGGCGTCGGTCTCGGCGGTCTGGACGACCACCGGCTTGCCGGTGTCGCGCCCCTGGAAGACGATCGCCCGCAGCTCGCGAACGACCTTCTCCATCTTCTCGATGCGCTTGGCCGAACGGTCGTCCAGCGGATCGGGCATCGGCGTCTGGGCCAGGGCCGGCGCGGCGGCGGCGATGGCCAGGGCGACGGGCAAGACGGAGGCGAGGAGCGCGGATTTCAGCTTCATGTCGACGATTATGCCCTGGTTGCGGACAAAAGTGCGGCCGGATTAGTGGGGCCAGACGGAAAGAAGGCCCTCCCCCGGCGTGCGGAGAAGGGCCTTCGATCGGTCAGCCGAGAGGCTTAGCGCGCGCCGTCGGTGATGGCGGTGCGGCCGTTACGGTTCTTGGCCCAGGCGTTTTCGTCCGTGCCCGGATCCAGCGGACGCTCCTTGCCGAACGAGATCGTCTCGATGCGCGAGGCGGCGACGCCCTGGCCGATCAGGAACTCGCGGATGGCGTTGGCGCGACGGGCGCCCAGGGCCAGGTTGTATTCGCGGGTGCCGCGTTCGTCGGCGTTGCCTTCGATGCGGACGCGGACCGACTGATAGCGGTTCAGCCACTGGGCCTGACCGGCCAGGACCGGCTGGGCGTCGGCGCGGACCGAGTATTCGTCGGTGTCGAAATAGACGCGGTCGCCGACATTGACGACGAAGTCCTGGATGGTGCCCGGCAGCGGACCTTGCGGGGTCGGATCCGGAACCGGAGCCGGCGGGGTGTAGGGCTGCTGCGGCGCCTGCGGCTGGGCCGGCGGCGTCGGCTCGACCGGACCCGTCGGCTTCGGCCGCGAGGTACAGGCGGCCAGCGAGGCCACGGCCAGGCCGATCAGCGCCAGTCGGGCGGCGCCCTTGGTGTCGAAGCTCATCCAGTATCTCCTCAAGTCTAGGTACGGCCTGGGTTCAAAACTCTTACCGGCGCTGCTCTTGCTCCGCCCCGCAAAAACGTTCCCTGGACCTCACAATGGCGTCAGTGTGATGCCGTTCCACCTCGTTTCACCTATCGGGTGAATGGCGGATGAACAGCCACGCTCCAACGCGCCGGGCCTGTGGAAAGTTGCGAAACCTTCGCGTTTCTCAGCTCCGGACGGGTGAAATCAGTCCAGAAGCGGCGACCAGGCGGGATCGGACGCCGCGCCCGGATAGGCGGCCGGACGCAGGATTCGGCCGGTGATGTCGACGGTCCAGAGACGCGGATTGCCGGCGCTGCCCTCGCGGAAGAACATCAGCACGCGGCCGTTCGGCGCCCAGGTCGGGCCCTCGTCCAGATAGCTGGTGGTCAGCAGGCGCTCACCGCCGCCGTCCACGGCCATGACGCCGATGTGGAACTGGCCGCCGGTCTGCTTGGTGAAGGCGATGTAGTCGCCGCGCGGGCTCCAGACGGGCGTGGTGTAGCGACCGCCGCCATAGGAGATGCGGCGCACGCCCGATCCGTCGGCGTTCATCACATAGAGCTGGGCCTGGCCGCCGCGGTCGGAGTTGAAGACGATCTTCGTGCCGTCCGGCGAGAACGACGGCGAGGTGTCGATGGCCGGGTCGGTGGTGATGCGGGTCGACTGGCGGGTGCGCAGGTCGAGCACGTAGATGTCGCTGTTGCCGCCCTTCTCGACCGAGAAGGCCACCTTCTTGCCGTCGGGCGAGAAGCGCGGGGCGAACACCATGCCGGGGAAGCGACCGACCGTCTCCTGGCGGTTGGTCTGCAGGTTCAGCAGGTAGATGCTCGACCCCGTCGGCCGCAGGGCCATGTAGGTCAGTTCCTGGCTGGTGGCCGAGAAGCGCGGGGTCATCACGATCGACGAGCCGTCGGTGATGTACTGCGGGTTGGCGCCGTCCTGGTCCATGATGCCCAGGCGCTTGACGCGGGCCAGCTTGGGACCGCTCTCGGCGACGAAGGCCACGCGGGTGTCGAAATAGCCCTTCTCGCCGGTCAGCCGCTCATAGACCGCGTCGCTGATCTTGTGCGCCACCCGGCGCCAGTTCTCGGCCGTCGAGGTGAATTGCAGGCCCAGGAGTTGCTGCTGGCTGAAGGTGTCCCACAGGCGGAAGTCGACGCGTAGCGAGCCGTCGGCGCCGACCGTCACCTGGCCGTTGATCAGGGCCTGGGCGCCGGTGGCCTGCCAGTCGGGAAAGCGCGGCTGGACGTTCACGTCGGCCAGCTTGTCGGTCACGCCGCCGACGTTGAGCGGCTGGAACAGGCCCGAGCGCTCGAGATTGCCGCTGATGACCTGGGCGATGTCGGCCCCGCGCTGGGCGCCGGCGAAGGCCGGGATGGCCACCGGCATCGGCTTGACCGCGCCCTTGTCGATGTCGATCTCGATCTGGGCGGCGGCGACGCCTGGCAGGGCGGCGGTCGCGGCGAAGCCGGCCAGGGCCAGGCTCATGGCCAGGAGCGGCGTGGCGAGGCGATGCTTGACGCTCTTGTCGGGGGCGCGGGCGGTCATCGTCGGGCTTCCTTCCGTCATCGTGTTTGTTGTCGTTCGAGGTTCAGGCCCGATCGACAATCAAGCTCAGTGCGTGGTCCTCGTCCTTCGACAAGCTCAGGATGAGGACCAAATTCAGGCTCGGCAGTTGAAAAACCTCATCCTGAGCCTGTCGAAGGACGAGGTTTTCATCTCAGACGTCTAACGCGCGGCGCAGGCGTCGCGCGCCTTGAAGTTCAGCGTGAGCTGCTGGTTGTAGTAGTCGGGCGGCAGGCCCTCGAACGGCGCCGACTGGAACACCGCGCGGATCGCCCGCTCGGCCTCAGTGCGCACGATGGTGTCGCCGGAGTTCTCGGCGCCGCCGGCCGTGACCTGGCCGGCCACGCGGCCGTTGGCGGCCAGCTTGAAGCTCAGCTTGATCTGCATCGAACCGCCGCCCACGACCTCGCAGTTGGGGTTCCAGCGCCGCTGGATCTCGTCCTTCATGCCGCTGATGGCCGCCGCCTGCAGGGCCGTCATCTGGCCCGCGCCCGGACGGGCCTGGGCGGCGGTCTCGGCGCGGTTGGTCTGGCCCTGCTGGGCCGACGAGGTCGGCTTGCCGGCCGGCTTGGCCGTCTTCGACAGGGTCTTTTCCAGCGACGAGAAGAAGTCGGGCTCGGCCTTGGCCGGGGTCGGCTTCTGCGGCGTCGGCTTGGGCTGCGGCTGGGGCGGCTTGGGCGCGGGGCTGGGAACCGGCTTGGGCGGCGTCGGCTGCGGCTTGGGCGTGGGGGCCGGCTGCGGCTTGGGCGGCGCGGGCTGGGGCGTCGGCGCGGGCGTCGGAGCCGGCGGCTCGGGCGTGGCGTCGGGAACCGACTCGACGGTCTCGGCCAGTTGCTCGACAGGGTCCTCGATGGCCGGGCGCACGTTGGTGGGGCCCTCGGTGACGATGGTCACCGGCACGCTCTCGCCGATGACGATCGGCTTGGAGGTCTTCCACGGCCAGCCGATCATCACCGCCGCCACGACCAGACCGTGGAGGACGACGGAGCCGATCAGCGCCGGCGACAGGTTGTTGCGTTCCTCGCGCATCAGCCTCGGATAGTCCTCATTGCGCCGGACGCAGGTCGCCGGCGCCGACCGGCTGGGCGTCCTGCGGCGCGGCGCCCGAGTCGGGGCCGCCGGTGTCGGTGAGCAGGTTGATCTTGATGAAGCCGGCCTTCGACAAGGCGGCCATCACCTGGGCGACCACCTCGTAGGGAGCCTTGCCGTCGGCGCGGACATAGATCGGCTTGTCGGTGGCGTCGCCGGCCTTGGCCGTGACCACGCTGGCGAAGTCGGCGAACGGGGCCCGGTCCTCGCCGATGAACACCGCGCCGTCGTGGCGGACCGACACGGTGATCGGCTCCTGCTCGTTCTTCAGCGCGCCGGCCTCGGTCTTGGGCAGTTCGAGCTCCACGCCCGAGGTCAGCAGCGGGGCGCTGATCATGAAGATGATCAGCAGCACCAGCATCACGTCGACCAGCGGGGTGACGTTGATCTCGGACAGGGCCCCCTTGCCGCGCCGGCGGCGACGGCGGCCCCGGCCGCCGCCCGAGGTGGCGAAGGCGTCGTTCGAAGACATCGCCATGGATCAGACCCGCTCGCTCAGGCGACGCTGGATGGCGGTGGAGAGGTCGTCGGCGAAGTTCTCCAGGCGGCCGGCGTACTTGCCCGCGTCGGTCGAGAACTTGTTGTAGGCGATGTAGGCCGGGATGGCGGCGATCAGGCCGATGGCGGTGGCGAACAGGGCTTCGGCGATCGACGGCGCGACCACGGTCAGCGAGGTGTTCTTGGCCGCGGCGATGCTCTGGAAGGCGTGCATGATGCCCCAGACCGTGCCGAACAGGCCGACGAACGGCGAGGCGGTGGCGACGATGGCCAGGCTGCCCAGACCCTCTTCGGCCTTGGCGCTCTCGCGGGCGATCTGGGTGTCGAGCACGCGGTCGATGCGCTGGCTCAGCAGGGCCACCTGGCCCTCGCTCTGCACGCCTTTGGCCTTGGCTTCGCGCCATTCTTTCAGCGCCGCCTGCAGCATGCGCGGCAGGGCGTGGCGCGGGTTCGACCCGGCTTCGCCAGCGACGTCCTCCAGCGAGCGGCCCGAACCGACCTGCTCCTCGAAGCGGTCGGCGGCGCGGTTCAACGCGGAGAAGCGGAACAGCTTGTCGAGAATGACGGCCCACGAACCCAGCGAAGCCAGGATCAGCCCGATCATCACCAGCTTGACCACCCAGTCGGCGTTCATGAACAGCGTGATGAAGGAGAAGCTTTGCGCGCTGGCGGCGGCGTCCATGCGGTATCCTGCGTCAGTCTAGAAGTGATTGGTCAGCGCCTTACTGCATGAAGCGGCGCAATGTTGAAACTATGACGTCGCTACAGACGGCCCATTTTTCGACGATCGGCGATCTGCATTTGCAGGGCGGGCGCCGTCAGCCTTCTTCTGGCGCGAGCCAGGGGGTCACCTTGGCGGTCATCTCGGCCGAGGGCTTGCGGGGGCGGCCGTCCAGCGTGATGCAGACGGCCTCGACATTGGCGGCGCAGACCAGGTCCTCCCCCCGCGTGATCCATTGCCGAGCCAGAAGGCGCACGCCCTTGATCCGGTTCCACACCGTGTGCACCACCAGGGCGTCGTCGACCCTTGCCGCGCGCTTGAAGTCGATCTCCATGCGGGTGATGGCGAAGGCCGTGTCGATGGCCGCCAGCTCGGTGTGCGACACCCCGATCATCCGGAAGAAGTCGCTGCGCCCGCGCTCGAAGTAGCGCAGATAGTTGGCGTGATAGACGATCCCCGAGAAGTCGGTGTCCTCGTAGTAGATCCGGACGGGCAGCTGGTGCTCGGTCCCGACGAAGACGCCGGCGGTGGGTTCGGGTTTCTGACTCATCGTCCCCTCTTTTAACGGGTCTCGCCGATCGCGCGAGAGCGCCCGTCGCAGATCACGCCGCCACCTCTTCCACCGCCCCGCCCTTCAGCGCCTGCTGGGCGTGGGCGAGCAGGAGCAGCCGCTCGTCGCGATAGATCGCCCGGACGGCGACCCCGTTGAAGAAGCCCAGCCAGCCCAGGAACAGGCCCCACAGCACGAACACGATCACATGGGCGGCGGTCAGGCCGCCGGCCTCCGCCGCGATCGGTCCGAACAGGAAGTAGACCGACACGGCGAACAGGAGCGCCAGCCCGATGTTCCCGGCCCGCATGACGCCCTTGTTCGGGGACCGCATCCGGCAGGTGACCAGCGCTCCGTCGCCGTCGGCGACCCAGTCGATGCGCAGCGGCAGCGGCGTTCTTCCCTGGCGAGTACGACGATAGATGCTGGCCCAATCCAGGCCGACCCTGCCCAGAACGTCCCCCGACACGCCCTCGTCCGGTCGGCCGACGCCGGCGTCCAGGCGCTCGCGCACGGTCTCCGGCGAGAACGGCGTGCGGAAGCGCCAGATGGACTCGCCCGAGGTCCTATTCATCCCCGACCATCACGATACGGTCGTCCATTGCGTCGCGGGTCTCGGCTCTGGCGCAGGCAATGGCTTCGATCATTGGCGTGTCCGACGCGTTTGGGCCGAGGCCTTTGTAGTGATAGGCTGGCGGAATGAAAATCGAGCCGTCCCTGTTCGATGAGATCGACGACGAGGCGGAGGCCGCCGCCGACGCGCGGGCCGAGGCCGACGTCGCCGCCGGACGGCTGATCAGCCATGAGGCCGTCAGCCGCTGGCTGACTTCGTGGGCGGACGGCGCGCCGACACCCAAACCCAAGCCCGGCGACTGATGCCGCGTGTCGTCTGGACGGCTGAAGACCGCGTGATCATCCTGCGCATTCGCCATGGAATGCGCCAACCCGACTAGGCCCTATTCATCCCCGAACAGCCCGCCCTGCGTCGCCGACGGCGGGGCGGCGGGCGGGGTCAGGCCAAGGTGCAGATAGGCCTTGCCGCAGGCCATGCGGCCGCGCGGCGTGCGCTGGATGAAGCCCTGCTGCATCAGGTAGGGCTCGATGACGTCTTCCACGGCGTCGCGGGCCTCGGCGATGGCGTAGGCGATGGTCTCCACGCCGACCGGCCCGCCGCCATAGTGCTCGATCATGGCCCGCAGGTAGCGTCGGTCGAGGCTGTCGAGGCCGCTCTCGTCGACCTCCAGCCTCGCCAGGGCCATGGCCGCGGCCTTGCGGTCGATGACCTCGGCGCCGTCGGCGGTGGCGAAGTCGCGCACCCGGCGCAGCAGGCGGCCAGCGACGCGGGGCGTGCCCCGGGCGCGCTTGGCGATCTCGTCGGCGCCGTCTTCGGACAGCGGCGCGCCCATCTTGCGGGCCGCGTGCAGCAGCACGTGGCGCAGCTCGCGCGGGGTGTAGAATTCCAGCCGCACCGGAATGCCGAAACGATCCCGCAGGGGCGTCGCCAGCATGCCCGCCCGGGTCGTGGCGGCGACGAGCGTGAACGGCGCCAAGTCGATGCGGATCGAGCGGGCCGACGGCCCCTCCCCGATCACCAGGTCGAGCACGTGGTCCTCCATCGCCGGATAGAGGATCTCCTCGACGTTGGACGACAGCCGGTGGATCTCGTCGATGAACAGGACGTCGTTGGGCTCGAGATTGGTCAGGATGGCGGCCAGATCGCCTGGCTTGTTCAGCACCGGGCCGGAGGTGGCGCGGAAGTTGACGCCCAGCTCGCGGGCGACGATCTGGGCCAGGGTGGTCTTGCCCAGGCCGGGCGGACCGAACAGCAGCACGTGGTCGAGCGACTCGCCCCGGCCCTTGGCCGCCTCGATGAAGATCCGCAGATTGGCCTTGGCCTGCTCCTGGCCGACGAACTCGGCCAGGGTCTGGGGCCGCATGGCGCGGTCGGTCGCGCCGGGGATCTGCTCGCCGTGCTGGGCTTCGCCGGAGATGATGCGGGTCACGCTTTCCCCCAACATTCGCGCTTTGCGCTCATCGGCCAAGCTCCTGCAGACCCGCCTTGATCAGCGCCTGCACGGACGCCTCTTCGCCCAGCTTCGCCGCGGCGGCCTCGACCACGCGGCGGGCGTTCACTTCGGCGACGCCCAGGCCCATCAGGGCGGCGACGGCGTCGCCGGTGGCGGCGGGCTTGGCGGGGGCGGACGGCGCGGAGGTCGCCGAGGGCGCGGCCATCAGCACCGGCCCGTCGGTGATCGGCTTGCCCTTCAGCTCGGTGACGATGCGCAGGGCGAGCTTGGGACCCACGCCGTTGGCGCGGCCGACGGCGGCCTTGTCTTCACGGGCGACCGCCGAGGCCAGCTCGGCCGGCGACAGCACGTCGAGCACGGCCATGGCGGCCTTGGGCCCGACGCCCTGGATCGCCTGCAGCAGCACGAAGGCGCGGCGGTCGTCGCGGGTGAGGAAGCCGTAGAGCCGCAGGCCCTGGCTTTCGCTCCACTGGCTCTCGATGTGGAGCAGCGTCTCCTCGCCCAGGGCGGGCAGGCGCTGGAGGGCGCGCTGGCCGCAGCGGACGAGATAGCCGACGCCCATGACGTCGATCAGGGCCTCTTCCTCGCCGACCTCGGCGACGGCGCCGCGCAGGCGACCAATCATGCGACTCTCCTCGCCGTGCGAGCATGGGCGTGGGCGATGGCGACGGCGAGCGCGTCGGCGGCGTCGGCCGTCGGCGAGCCGGCGGTCGGCAGCAGGCGGGCGATCATGAAGGCGACCTGGGCCTTGTCGGCCGCGCCGGTGCCCACCACAGCCTTCTTGACCACGGGCGCGGAATATTCGGCGACCAGCAGCCCGGCGCGGGCCGGGGCGATCATCGAGGCGGCGCGGGCGTGGCCCAGCTTCAGCGTCGACTGGGCGTTGGTGTTGACGAAGGTCTCTTCCACCGCCGCCTCGTCGGGAGCGTGCTGGTCGATCACCGCGCAGACGCCTTCGAACAGGGTCAGCAGCCGGTCGGAGAAGGCGGCCTTCTCGTCGGGAACGATGACGCCGTGGGCGATGTGGGTAATGCGCGAGCCGGCCACGCCGATCACGCCCCAGCCGGTTCGGCGGAGGCCCGGATCGAGGCCGAGGATGCGCAAGGGGCGATTCGCGTTCATCATGTGTTCTCGCAGTGTCGCCGGTTCCTGTCGCCAGGAAAAGCCGCGTCATCCTTAAGCACGAGTTAACGCCAGGCCCCGGTTTTGGCGCATGTGGCTTGCGCGCGGACGCGAAGCCCGCTCCTGTTCCGGCCACGTTTTACGACACTTGAAGGTCGGACCATGCGCCTGAAGGCCCTTTTCGCCACCACCGCGGCCCTCGCCGCCCTTCCCGTCCTGGCCAACGCCCAGCCGACGCCAGGCCCGCAGGTCACGCCGCGCCCCGACCAGAGCGCGTTCCGGGCGCTCTACAAGGAGCTGGTCGAGATCGACACCACGCTCTCCAAGGGCAGCTGCACCGCCGCCGCCGAGGCGATGGGCGCGCGCCTGAAGGCGGCCGGCTATGCCGACGCCGACGTGCAGGTGGTGGTCGAGCCCAAGCATCCGCGCGAAGGCAGCCTGACAGCCGTGCTGCGCGGGAGCGATCCGAAGTCCAAGCCGATCCTGCTGCTGGCCCACATCGACGTGGTCGAGGCCAAGCGCGAGGACTGGACGCGCGATCCGTTCACCCTGGTCGAGGAGAACGGCTACTTCTACGGACGCGGCACCTCGGACGACAAGGCCCAGGCCGCCATCTGGGCCGACACCCTGGTCCGCCTGAAGCAGAGCGGCTTCAAGCCCAAGCGCGACATCAAGATGGCCCTGACCTGCGGCGAGGAAAGCGAGGGCTATAACGGCATCGAGGACCTGGTGAAGAACCACCGTCCGCTGGTCGACGCCGAGTTCGCGCTCAACGAGGGCGCCGACGGCATGCTGGACGAGACCGGCAAGGCCGTGGTGCTCGAGGTGCAGGCCGGCGAGAAGGTCTATCAGGACTTCACCCTGACCGTGACCAACCCCGGCGGCCACTCCAGCCGCCCCGGCCCGGCCAACGCCATCTACCAGCTGTCGGCGGCGCTGGACCGCATCGGCGCCTATCAGTTCCCGACCCGCTTCAACGACGCCACGCGCGGCTACTTCACCCAGATGCAGGGGCGCGTGCCGGCCGAGCAGGCCGCGGCGATGAAGGCCCTGGTGGCCGATGTCGCCGATCCCGAGGCGCTAAAGGTGATCACCAAGGACGCCGGCTGGAACTCGATGCTGCGCACCACCTGCGTGGCCACCATGGTCAGCGCCGGCCACGCGCCCAACGCCCTGCCCCAGCGCGCCACGGCCAACGTCAACTGCCGCATCCTGCCGGGCACGCCGGTCGACGAGGTGAAGGCCAAGCTGACCGAGCTGGCCGCTGATCCGGCCGTCGCCGTGACCCTGGCCCACGAGGCCAAGCCCGCCTCGCCGCCGCCGGCCCTGACGCCCGCCATCATGGGCCCGATCCAGAAGGAAGCCGCCAAGCTGTGGCCCGGCGTGCCGATCGTGCCGATCCTGCTGACCGGCGCCACCGACGGCGTGCACACCAACGCCGCCGGCATCCCGACCTACGGCGTCAGCGGCCTGTTCGGAAACTCCGACGGCGACGGCGTGCATGGCCTGAACGAGCGCATGCGCGTGAAGTCGCTCTATGACGGGCGGGACTTCCTCTACGCTCTGGTCAAGGACTACGCGGGCGGGAAGTAACGCCTTCCCACCTCCGTAAAACCCCCGCGAAAGCGGGGGCCCAGGTGTTTTATCGTCGAGCGCCACGCGTTTCAGAAAGCCTGGGTCCCCGCTTTCGCGGGGATTTTACGGGTGAGGGTTGGCCCCTTTAACGCATCGGCGCGGCCTTGAAGGCCTCGGTCCCTTCAGCCCGCGCCGACAGCGCCGCCAGTTTCGGGCAGGCGAGCGGATCGGCGGCGTCGGGCAGGATGTCGCGCGCGAAGCTCCAGGCCACGGCGGCCGTGACGTCGGCCTGCATCGGCCGCGCGCCCAGCAGCCAGCCGTCCGCCACCATCTCGGCCTCCAGCAGGCGCCAGGCATGGGTCAACTGGCCCCGCACCCGTTCGATCCATGGCCCGTGCTGCTTGTCGGCCGGACGCAGATTGAACTCGTAGACCAGTTGCACGGTCTTCTCGCAGGCGGCCAGCGCCAGGCCGACGATGCGCAGCGACCGGACCTGCTCGACCAGCCCCCGCGGCTCCAGGCTCCGTTCCGCCGGCGCCAGGCGCTCCAGATGCTGCAGGATCAGGGTGGAGTCCATCAGCACCGCCCCCTCGTCCGTGACCAGGGTCGGCGCCTTGACCACCGGATTGACGGCCGCGAAGGCGTCGTAGTCGCGGAACACCGACACAGGCTCATGCGCATAGGGCAGGCCCAGCAGCTCCAGCGACACGGCTGTCCGCCGCACATAGGGCGAATCCAGCATTCCGATCAGGCGCATCCGGCGATCTCCAAGGACGATCGGCGCAGATTGCCGCCGGCAGGTCCGAAAGGGCATGGCAAGTCATCGGCCAAAGCGCGATCCTACCGATGACTTCAAGGCGATGGAGCGATTGCCCGATGACCGCAGCGCTGGACGCCAAGGACCTGGCCATAGTCGAGGCCCTGCAGGCCGACGGTCGGGCCTCGCTGTCCGACCTAGGCCGCCGGATCGGCCTGTCACAGCCGGCCATGTCCGAACGGGTCCGGCGGCTGGAGGAGCGCGGCGTCATCACCGGCTACGGCGCGCGCATCGACCCGCAGGCCCTGGGCCTGGTGATGAGCGCCTTCATCCGGCTGAAGACCACGCACGAGCACATCCGCGCCTGCCTCGAGCAGTTCGCGCGCCTGCCGCAGATCGTCGAGGTCCACCGCGTCACCGGCGATGACTGCTTCGTGCTGAAGGCGCTGGTCGCCGCGCCGGGCGACCTGGCCGTGATCGTCGATTCCATCGGCCGCTTCGGGCCGGTGACCACTTCGGTGGTGCTGAAGAGCGAACCACCGCGGGCGCTGGACAAGGCGCTGATCGCGAGCGCCAGGCCCTAGGCTGATCGACATTCAGACTCGGTGCGTGGTCCTCGTCCTTCGACAAGCTCAGGATGAGGACCATTTACAGACCCAGGGCGTCAGAAAAACCTCATCCTGAGCCTGTCGAAGGACGAGGTTTTCGTCTCAAACGCCGAATGTCGCCGACCTAGGCCCCCGCCATCTCCACCCAGCCGAACAGGGCCTTGAGGATCAGGGCCCGCACGGCCGGGGCGTCCACCGAGACGCAGACCTCGGCGTTGGGTTCGCCGTCGACGCGCTCGATGCGGCCCTGGCGGTCGCCGTCCAGCACCACGCGCAGGCGGGCCGGTTCGAAGACGAAGGCTTCGGGGGAAACGAGGCTGGCGGCGGCGACGGCGTCGTGGGGGTGGCAGCCTTCCGCGCCCCAGGCCTTCTGGTGGAAGGCGATATAGGGGCCGGCCGCGCGGGTCAGGCGCGCCGAAAGCGGGCTGCCGCAGCAGCGGGCGCCGCTGTCGAGCTCGGCGGCGGTGATCGTCACCAGGCTGGTGACGTCCAGAGGCACGAGGCGCGGCTTGACGCCGGCCTCCAGGATCCGAGCCAGGGCTTCGGGATCGCTCCAGCTGTTGAAGTCGGCGCCGCCGGCGGCCTTGCCCTGCACGGAAAAGGCCCCGGCCATGATGGTCGGGGACCAGTTCCGGAAGGCGGCCGGATCGTCCAGCAGGCCAAGCGCCAGGTTGGTGAGCGGCCCCAGGAACAGGCCCTTCACCCGCCGGCGCGCCAGGAAGGCCAGCAGGCTGACCCCATGGCCGCGATCCAGCTCCGGCAGTTTCCAGCGCTGGGAGAAGCCCGCGCCGTTCAGGCCGTCGGGACCGTGGGCCGGCCGCATCCGCTCGACCCGCCGCCGGGCCAGGCCCGCGCCGGCGCCGATATAGACCTCGGCCGGACAGCCCGCGAGGCGCAGCACGCCGCGCGCATTGGCGGCGGCCTGGTCGACATAGGTGTTGCCAAACACGGCCGAGACGGTGCCCACCTCGACGACGTCACGGGCCCGCGCCAGCAACGCCAGGGCCAGGGCGTCGTCCACGCCGCAGTCGGTGTCGATGTGCAGACGAAGCGCCATGCCGGGATCATAGCGCATGCACGTGACGCGGGAAGGCGTCGGCGAGCGCCGTTCGGCACTTTCGCGGCAGGATTTCCACTGCCGCCGTCACCCAAGGCCCTTCCGCCTCCAACGGGGGGAAGAGGCGGAAGGAACCCCGGCTCGCCCGCCTCCTGGCGGGGGACGGATCCGGCGGGCGCGCGGCTGGACGGTCCGGAGGACAGACCGTCGCCATGCGCATAGTTACGAAGGCGATCGCGGGCCGGATGCGCGCCGCGCGGAAAACCTAGCCCAGCCCGTTGACCATCGCGCGCAGGCGGCGGGCGACGTCCTGGGGGCGGTCGGCGATCTGGTCGAACAGGGCCTGGACCTCGGCCTCCTCGAAGCCGGCGGCGCGCAGGGTGCGCCAGGCGCCGAGCAGCACGCTCAAGGCCACTTCCTGGCGGTCGGGAATGGTGACGGCGGCGGACATGGCGGAGGCCTCCTGGACAGCGGGGACGGCCACAATGTTCATTTTTTGTTCTCAATGGCAAGCCCCGGCGCCGAGGGGGACGGCGCCGGGGCTACGTCATGCCTTTTGTTCAACGCATTTTCTGACGACGAACCGGCATCCACTTCGTCTGAAAATGCTCTAGCGGCAGACGGTGCGTTCGTAGACCGAACCGCTGCGACGATCGTATTCGCGGGTGGTCCAGCAGTCGTCGCGGCGATAGCGCGGGCCGTCGTCATAGCCGTAGCCGTAGTAGCGCGGCGGCGGGGGCGGCGGATAATCGTAGCCATAGCCGTAGGCCGGGCGGCGATAGCGCGGGCGATCGTTGTTGATCGACGAACCGATCGCCAGGCCGACGATGCCGCCGATCACGGCGGCGGCGGCCACGTCGCCGCTGTCGCGGCCGTGGTTGCGGTGGCGGCGCCAGTCGTCGGCCGAGGCCTGGGTGCTGGCGGCGATCATGGTCAGGGCGGCGAGGCCGGCTGCCACGCCTCCGACGGTCTTGAGCGGCTTGAAAGCCATGTCGGCCTCCTTCGAAAAAGCTTGTCCCAAGCCTGATCCCCCGCGCCTGAACCTCACCTGAACGCGGCTGTCAGACAGACGCAGCCGCACGAGGTGGGCCATTTCGTCGCAGGCCCGCCATGCGGCCAGCCGCGCCGGAACGCCTTTTTTGTTCACCTTTCCGCGCGATCATGGCTTCCGAACGCGGCCAGAAGGCCGTCGACGCGACGAAGGCGGACGAAAGCGATGTCGAACAACAACACGGCCTACACCCCCGGCGAAGCCCTGCAGGTTCTGTCGTTCGAAGTGGGCGCCCAGACCTACTGCGTGCCGGTCGGCACGGTTCGCGAGATCCGCGGCGTCACGCCCCCCACCCCGCTGCCCGACGCTCCGCCGCACGTGCGCGGGGTCATCAACCTGCGCGGCCAGGTGATGCCGGTCATCGACCTGTCGGCCCGCCTCGGCAAGGGTCCGGCCCAGGACGGCCCGCGCCAGGTGATCATCGTCGTCGAGAACGGCCGCGACGTCGCCGGCCTGCTGGTCGACGCGGTGTGCGACAGCTTCATCGTCGAAGCCAGCCAGATCAGCCCCCCGCCGTCGGTCGGCGACGAGGCCTCGGCCCTGGTCTCGGCCGTGATCACCACCGACACCACCATGGTGGTGCTGCTGACCGTCGACGCCATCCTGCCCGAGCGCCCGATCGCCATCGCGGCGTAGGCGACACTTCAAACAAATGTTTCGATAGCCTCTTCCGCTCGCCCCTCCGCCGGGGCTAGGGTCTCCGCAACCATAAGGCGGGAGACGAGCGGATGAAGGCGGCGGTGCTGCGCGAGGTGGGCAAGCCCCTCGTCATCGAGGACGTGGCGATCGGCAAGCCGGGTCCGCGCGAGGTGCTGATCCGCACCAAGGCCGCCGGCGTCTGCCACTCCGACCTGCACTTCGTCGAAGGCTCCTACCCCCATCCCCTGCCCGCCGTGCTGGGCCACGAGAGCGCCGGGATCGTCGAGGCGGTCGGCGACGAGGTGCGCACGGTCAAGGTCGGCGACCACGTCATCACCTGCCTGTCGGTCTATTGCGGCCACTGCGAGGTCTGCCTCACCGGCCACATGAGCCTGTGCACCAGCTCGGAGACCAAGCGGCCCAAGGGCGGCGAGCCGCGCCTGTTCAAGGAAGACCTGAGCGGGGGCCGCGGGCCGATGGCCCAGTTCCTGAACCTGTCGTCCTTCGCCGAGCTGATGCTGGTGCACGAGCATGCGTGCGTCGCCATCCGCAAGGACATGCCGTTCGACCGCGCCGCCCTGATCGGCTGCTCGGTGACCACCGGCATCGGAGCGGTGATCCATACCTCCAAGGTGCAGCCGGGCGAGACCGTGGCCGTGATCGGCTGCGGCGGGGTGGGCCTGGCGACGATCAACGGCGCGGCCATCGCCGGCGCCGGCCGCATCATCGCCATCGACCGCCAGCCCTCGAAACTGGCCCTGGCCCGCACCTTTGGGGCCACGGACGTGATCGACGCCAATGACGGCGACGTGGTCAAGCAGGTGCAGGAGCTGACCGGCGGCGGCGTGCACCACAGCTTCGAGGCCATCGGCCTGAAGGTCACCGCCGAGCAGTCGTTCAAGATGCTGCGCCGGGGCGGCACGGCCAACATCATCGGCATGATCCCCGTCGGCACCATGATCGAGCTGCACGGCCCCGACTTCCTCGGCGAGAAGAAGATCCAGGGCAGCTACATGGGCTCCAACCGCTTCCCGGTCGACATGCCGCGCTTCGTCGACTTCTACATGAACGGCAAGCTGAAGCTGGACGAACTGATCGCCCGCCGGATCAGGCTGGAAGACGTCAACGACGCCTTCGAGGAGCTCAAGCGCGGCGAGTTGGCGCGATCGGTGATCGTGTTCGATTGAGGCCACAACCCTGATGACATCCAGCCATGGTCGAGCTAAGGCGCGGCCATGACTGAAACAACGAAGATATCCAAGACCCTGTCCTACTGGCTGCGGCACGCGCCGCAGGCCGGGGGTCTGACGCTGGACGCCAGCGGCTGGACACAGGTCGACGCCCTGCTGGCGGCGCTGGCCAAGGAACGCCTGCCCGCCGACTGGGACACCCTGCTCGCCGTCGTCGAGACCAACGACAAGCAACGCTTCGAGCTATCGGCCGACGGCGACCGCATCCGCGCCCGCCAGGGCCATTCGGTGTCGGTGGAAGGCGACTGGACCACCGCGACGCCGCCCGACGTGCTGTGGCACGGCACGGTCGAGCGATTCCTCGATCCCATCCTGGCCGAAGGCCTGAGGCCCATGAACCGCCACCACGTGCACCTGTCGGCCGACCAGGAGACCGCGCGCCGCGTCGGGAGCCGGCGCGGCAAGCCGGTGATCCTGGAGGTCGCGGCCGGCCGGCTGGCCGCCCAGGGCCAGGCCTTCTTCGTCACCGGCAACGGCGTGTGGCTGACGCAAGCCGTGCCGCCGGAGGCCTTGAAGCGGAGCTAAGGCGCCGTTTTCCGCCGCGCCCGCGTCACCAGCCAGATGCCGGCGCAGACCAGAGCCAGGGCGGCGGCGTTCTTCCAGGCCAGCACCGGCTCGTGCAGGAACAGCGCCGACAGCAGCACCCCGAACACCGGGATCAGGAAGTTGAACACCGCCAGCATGCCCACCGGGTTGTGCTTGAGCAGCAGGCTCCACAGGGCGAAGGCGGCCGCCGAGAGGCCGGCCATGTAGGCCAGCAGGGCCAGGGAGCGGATGTCGAAGCCTTCCAGCCGGCCGCCGAACACAAAGCCGATGGCCAGCAGCACCGCCCCGCCGACGCCCAGCTGCCAGCCGGTCATGACCATGGCGTCCATCTTCTGCGAGATCGACTTGCCCCAGATCGAGGCCGCGGCCAGCACGAAGGCGGCGATGACCACGAAGCCCTCGCCCAGCAGGGTGAACTCGAAGTCGAAGCCTTTTCCGCCGAGGTTCACAGCCAGCACGCCCATGAAGCCGAGCAGACAGCCCAGCGCCTTGCGCGGGGTCAGGCGGTCGTTGCGGAACAGGAAGTGGGCCAGGATCACGCCGAAGAAGGCGCCGGTGGAGTTCATGATCGACGACTTCACGCCGGTCGCGTGCGCCAGGCCGATATAGAAGAACACGTACTGCAGCGTGGTCTGGCCGACGCCCAGCATGGCGACCTTGGCGATCTGGTCGCGCGGCGGAACCAGGGACTTCCGCGACAGGGCGGCCAGCACCAGCAGGATCGTCCCGGCCGCCACGAACCGCCAGCCGGCGAACAGCATCTGGGTCGCCGTGTCGGTCTTGGCCACGTGCAGCAGGGCGTAGCCGGCCTTCACCGCCGGAAAGGCGCTGCCCCACAGCAGGCAGCACAGCACCGCCATGCCGATGACGAAGCGCTTGTCGCGATAGAGGTCAGTGCGGGGGGACGTCACGGAACGGGCCTTGTCGAAAAAAGCATCGCCGCCCCACGGGAAGCGGGACGGCGATCGGATGCTGTGGCGCGCTTCTAGGCTTCTCGTCCCCCGGCTTCAACCGCTCGCTGGTTGTCACGAGACCGCCAAGCGGCGCGTGCTATCGGCGGTGTTCCGCCAACGGGAGAGCCGCCTTGTCCGTCATCGATCGTCGCGGCCTGCTGATGGGCGCGGCCGCCCTGCCCGCCGCCCTCGCCTCGTCGCTGGCCCGCGCCGCCGCCATCGACGCCGACGTCCGCAAGGGCGCGATCGACGACGTGCAGCACGTGGTGATCCTGATGCAGGAGAACCGCAGCTTCGACCACTACTTCGGGACGATGGGCGGGGTGCGCGGCTTCGGCGACCGCTTCCCCGTCCCGGTGCGCGACGCCAAGGGCCGCAAGGACGGCTCGGTGTTCCTGCAGGCCTATGGCCAGGACGGCGGCCCCGACGTCATCGCGCCCTTCCCGCTCAACACCACCCAGACCTTCGCCCACATGCGCGTCGAGGGCACGCCGCACAGCTGGGCCGACGCCCAGGACGCCTGGGACGAGGGGCGCATGGACCGCTGGCCGGTCGCCAAGCATCCGCACTCCATGGGTTTCTACACGCGGGCCGACATCCCCTTCCAGCATGCGCTGGCGGGCGCCTTCACCCTCTGCGACGCCTATCACTGCTCGACCCAGACGGGGACCAACACCAACCGGCTGTTCCTGTGGACCGGAACCAACGACGGCCTGGGCAAGGCCGGCGGCCCGTCGATCTCCAACTCGCATGACGACTTCGCCGACAAGGGCGGGGCGGCGGAATCCTACGGCTGGACCACCTATCCCGAGCGCCTGCTGGAGGCGGGGGTCAGCTGGCGCATCTATCAGGACATGGCCGACAACTTCACCGACAACCCGCTGGCCGGCTTCGCGGCCTATCGCGACGCCCGCGCCGGCGTTCCGGGTTCGGACGCGCGGCTGAAGGACATGGCCCTGACCACCTGGCATCTCGACGGCCTGCGCAAGGACGTCCTGGCCCGCCAGCTGCCCTCGGTGTCGTGGATCATCGCCCCGGCGGCCGATTCCGAGCATCCCGGGCCGTCCAGCCCCGCCCAGGGCGCGCACTACATCGCCCGGGTGATCGACACCCTGACCCTCGATCCGGAGGCCTGGGCCAGGACGGTGCTGCTGGTGATGTTCGACGAGAACGACGGCTTCTTCGACCACATGCCGCCGCCGGCCCCGCCGTCCAAGACCACGAACGGCGCCTTGCTGGGCGGCTCGACGGTCGACACGGCCGGCGAATACCACCTGGTGCGCAACCCGACCGAGGCCAAGGCCGAGCGCGACCACCTGATGGGTCGGCCCTACGGTCTTGGGCCGCGCGTGCCGATGTACGTGATCTCGCCGTGGAGCCGGGGCGGCTTCGTCAACAGCCAGGTCTTCGACCACGGCTCGGTGATCCGCTTCCTGGAGGCGCGGTTCGGCGTGGCCGAGCCCAACATCTCGCCCTGGCGGCGGGCGGTGTGCGGCGACCTGACCTCGTGCTTCGACTTCAAGACCCCCAACACGCGACCGCAGGCGCCGCTGCCGGAGACGGCGCGGACGGCCCGGCTGGCCGCCACCCTGAAGAAGACGACCATCCCGCCGACCCCGGCGACGCCCTCGGCGCCGGCCCAGGAGCCGGGCTTCCGGCCCTCGCGCGCCCTGCCCTACCGCCTGGAGGTCGAGATCGCGATCCGCGACGGCGCCGCCGGCCTGGCGCTGACCAATCCCGGCGCGGCCGGCGCGGTGCTGCACGTCTATGACCGCCTGCGCCTGGACCAGCCCCCGCGCCGCTACACCCTGGGCGCCGGCGGACGGCTGGAGGACGCCTGGCCGGCGGGTCACTACGACCTGTGGCTGCTGGGGCCGAACGGCTTCCATCGCGGCTTCGCCGGCGATCCGGCCGACGGGCTGGCGCTGCGGATCACGCCCGCGCCCCACGGCCGCTCGGTCACGGCGACCCTGACCAACGCCGGCCCCGAACCCCGCACCGTGACCGTCGAGGCGACCAGCATCGTCCCGACCAAGCCCTGGCGCGCCACGCTTACGGCCGGCGAGACCCAGACGCGCGACTGGCGCACCGATTCCGACTGGTACGACCTCTCGGCCCGCTGCGACGAGGCGCCGGCGTGGTTCCGGCGCGCGGCCGGACGGGCGGAGACGGGCCGGGACTCGATCAGCGATCCGCTGATGGGCCGGGCGGCGGGGCTTCACACGATCCCTCTCTCTTAGAGAGAGGGAGGGGCCCGCCGCGCAGCGGTGGGAGGGTGAGAGGTTTCACCCTTGGCCGGATAGCCCCAAGACTTGGAGAAAAACGTTCGACGTCGCTGCGAAGCGCAGGCCAAAGACCGCGCCTCTTTCGGTGAGTTTGTTACCTCTCACCCTCCCACGCCTGTGGCGTGGGCCCCTCCCTCTCTCAAAGAGAGAGGGCTTCTGTCAGCGCAGCCGGCCGTCGCCGCCGGCCTTCAGTTCGGCCAGGGCCAGGCGGCCGTTGTCCTTGCCGGAGGTCGGGACCACGGCCTGGGCGTAATTGCCGTCGGCGCGGCCGGCCTGGGCCAGCAGGGTGTCGAGGCGGGCGCGCTTGGCCTTGAAGGCCGCCAGCTCGCTGCCCGACAGCACCGTGCCCTGGGGCACCTTGGCGCCGATCGGGTTGATGCGCTGGCCGTTCAGCCAGACTTCGTAGTGAAGGTGCGGGCCGGTCGCCAGGCCCGTGGAGCCGACATAGGCCACCACCTGGCCCTGCTGCACATGGACGCCCGGACGGATGCCCTTGGCGTAGCGGGAGATGTGGCCGTAGCCGGTGTCCCACTGGCCCGAGTGGCGGATGCGCAGCCAGTTGCCGTAGCCCGACCAGCGGCGCGCCTCCAGCACCACGCCGTCGCCGGCCGCCAGGATCGGCGTGCCGGTGCCGGCGCCGAAGTCGATGCCCTTGTGACCGCGGTTGTAGCCCAGCACCGGGTGGCGGCGCATGCCGAAGGTCGAGGTGATGCGGGCCCCGTCGACCGGGGTGCGCAGCAGGAAGCCTTTGATGTTCTTGCCGGTCTCGTCAAAGAACTGGGTCTTGCCGCCGCGCTCGAAGGCGTAGAAGCGCTGGCCCTTGACCTCGGCGTATTCCAGGTCGCCGGCCTCGATGGTGCGGCCGCTCTCGGTGACCTTGCGGTCGAACACCAGGCAGAACGGGTCGCCGTCCTTGATGTCGCGTGAGAAGTCGATCTTGTGCGAGAACAGCTTGGCGGCCTGGCTGACCACGGCCGGGCTGCCGCCGACGGCCGCCACGCTCTCGTAGAACGAGCCGTTCATGGCCCCGCATGAGACCTTGGTCTCGTCGCGGACCTCTTCCTCGATCTCGCGCAGCTTCAGCGCGCCGTCGAAGGTGCGCGACACGGTGACGGTCGAGGACGGGCTGGTGCGCATCGACAGGCCGACCAGGCGGGCCGGGCCGCGGTCGTTGTCGCGGCGGCGGGCGATCGCGGCCTCGAAGGCCATGCCGGCCTTGATGTTGACGGTGTCCATGGCGCTTTGCAGCGTGCTGACCACCTGCTGGGCCTCGTCGGCGCCGACGCCGGCGCGCTCGACGGCGCCCTGCAGGGTCTCGCCGGGCTTGACCTTGACGGGAACGGTCTCGGGACGGTCGAAGCCGGGCTGGGCCTCGGCCTGGGCGAAGGCGACATGCTGCAACGCCACCATGGCGGCCGCGTCGAGCGGCGCATGGGCGGCGACCACGGTCGAAGGCTGGTCCCCCGCCGTCAGCTTCCAGCCCAGGGCCAGGGCGGCCAGGCCGGCGACGGCGGTGAAAAGCCGCGGCGCGAGACGCATGGTCGGGCGTCGCGGATCAAATTCCTGCATCGGTCCCCCGTTAGGTAGCGATGCCGTTTTCGTACAGGAACGGCACGGCCGGGAAGCCCCCCAGCAATCGTCGGGCCGGAACATGACGGCGCGGCCGCCGTCGATCAAGGACTATCCGGTGCTTCGGACCTTTTGTCACGGACATGGTTAACGCCTTGAAACGCAAAGAAAAACGCCCGCTGCAAGCAGCGGGCGCTTTCTGTCGAATCTTGGGTTTCGCGCGGGCGAAATTTAGGCGGCGTTGACATGCTCGTTCGGGTCGCGCAGCACGTAGCCACGGCCCCAGACGGTTTCGATGTGGTGCTTGCCTTGAGCGGAGGCCGCCAGCTTCTTGCGCAGCTTGCAGATGAAGACGTCGATGATCTTCAGTTCCGGCTCGTCCATGCCGCCGTACAGGTGGTTCAGGAACATCTCCTTGGTCAGGGTCGTGCCCTTGCGCAGGGAGAGCAGCTCCAGCATCTGGTATTCCTTGCCGGTCAGGTGAACGCGGTTGCCGTTCACTTCCACCGTCTTGGCGTCCAGGTTGACGATGATGTCGCCCGTCTTGATGACCGACTGGGCGTGACCCTTCGAACGACGGACCACCGCATGGATGCGGGCGATCATTTCGTCCTTGTGGAAGGGCTTGGTCATGTAGTCGTCGGCGCCGCCGGCGAAGGTCTTCACCTTGGTGTCGATCTCGGCCGTGCCCGACAGGATCATGATCGGCGTGTTGACCTTGGCCACGCGCAGGGTGCGCAGCACGTCGATGCCGCTCATGTCCGGCAGGTTCAGGTCGAGCAGGATCAGGTCGTAGTCGTAGATCTTGCCCAGATCGACGCCTTCTTCGCCCAGGTCGGTCGTATAGACGTTGAAGCCTTCCGACTTCAGCATCAGCTCGATCGTCTGCGCGGTGGCGCTGTCGTCCTCAATCAGCAGTACCCGCATGGAACCCTCCCCGCCAATCGGCGGCGCTTAATTCGACAGTGGCGGGCATGCCGCCGATGAAACCCGTCCCCCAGTCTGGCGGACAGTTAATTTAAGACTGGTTAATGGTGAACGCGTCGTCTGGCGAAATGGTTAATATGATTTGCGAATCGGGTGCAAGCGGTCGGAAATCCGTTGCGCACATTGGTCGCAGCCCCGTTTCAAGCGCTGCTTTAGACCTATGAAAATGCAGCAAACCCAAGGGTTAACAGGGCCTCGCGCACTACGGCCGCGTTAACAGGGTGCAAGCTCACGTTCTTACTTGCGGCGAGATTGCGGCGTTCTGTCGCGAGAATTCCGGGGATGTTTTTTCGCCTCGTGCGTGCGCGGCCAAGCGTGGCCAGGGGCGATCCGCGTCACCCGGTCGCGGCGGCGTCTTCCTCGGCCAGCCAGCCGGCGGCGCGCAGACGGGCCACCGAGGCCCTCGCGATGGGCGCGGCCTCGCCGTCGGCCAGCCTCAAACGCAGGTTTCGGCCGTCGCGCTCGACCCCGACCACCGCCCGCCGGGCCACCCACCACGAGCGATGCACCTGCAGGCCGTCCAGCCCGGAGAGATTCGCCAGCACCCGCGCCATGGGTCCGGCCTCGAGTCGCGAGCCGGTCTCGGTGCGCACCCGAACATAGTGATCCTCCATCTTCAGATAGAGCACCGTCGCGGCGGGGATCGGCGCGGGCGGCGGCGGCGCAACCGGCCCGTCGACGACCAGCGGCGCGGCGCGCTGGGCGGCCAGCCTCGCGCGCAGGAGGGTGAAGCCAACGGCGAGCGGTCCGGAGAAGGCCAGGCACTGGCCGTACCAGTCCAGCGGCGACAGCTTGTTCAGGAACGGCCACAGGCCGGTCGCCGCCGGCGCGACCACCACCGCCTGCAGGGCGCTGCCGACCAGGATCGCCGCGGCCACCAGGATCGGGGCCGGGATCCTCGCCCGCTCGGCAGCCACGGCCGCCAGCCGGATCAGCAGGCCGAAGATCAGGGTCCCGGCCCAGAAACAGCCGATCCAATAGATCGCGCGCACGAGGAAGGGGCCGTTGAAGTAGCTGCCGAAGGGCCCGACCATGCCCAGGAACGCCCCCATCGCCGTGGCGACGGAGAGGTCGATCGCCCACTCGCGGGCGGTTCCGAGCAGGGGGCGCGGGCCGGTCATGCCCGATCTATAGCGCCGTTCGCCGCTTCGCGAACCCGTTCGCCCGTTCACGCATGGGGCGTGGCGACGCAAGGGCCGCAGCCGCATCGGAGGGTCATCGCCAACCGGAGCCTTCCATGTCGCCCCTTCGCCTTATCCCCCTGCTCGCCGCCCTGGCGATCGCCGGCGCGGCTCACGCCGAGCCTCACGTCGGCTTCATGCGCGTCGAGGCGCCCGATCCGCAGGGCGCGCCGATCGAGATCGGCATCTGGTACCCGACCGACGCGCCCGAGACCGGTCCGATCGGCGGCATGGAGAGCCTGTCCGTCGCCAAGGGCGCGCCGGCAGCCGGCGAGCATCTGCCGCTGGTGGTCATGTCGCACGGCAATGGCGGCTGGTTCGGCGGCCACTACGACACCGCCGCCGCCCTGGTGAAGAAGGGCTTCGTGGTCGCCGCCCTGACCCACACCGGCGACAACTATCGCGACCAGAGCCGCGCCCTGGAGATGACCGAGCGCCCGCGCCAACTGTCCGTCCTCATCGGCTACATGCTGGACGCCTCGCCGATGCACGCCCGGATCGACGCCGCCAAGGTCGGGGCCTTCGGCTTCTCGTCGGGCGGCTTCACGGTGCTGGCGGCGGCCGGCGGCGAGCCGCGCCTGGCGGCGACCTTCCCCGGACACTGCATCAAGCATCCGACCAACTACGACTGCCGCCTGAGCGCCGGAAAGCCGCTGCCGGCCAGCACCCTGTCGCCGACCTGGACCCACGATGCGCGGATCAGGGCCGTGGTCTCGGCCGCGCCGGCGCTGGGCTTCACTTTCGGCCGCCAGGGCCTCAAGGGCGTGACCCAGCCGGTTCAGCTGTGGAAGGCCGGGGACGACGAGATCCTGCCCGATCCGGACTACGCGCAGGCCGTGCACCGCGCCCTGCCCCGCGCCCACGATTACCGCGTCGTTCCGGGGGCGCGACATTTCGACTTTCTGGTCCCCTGCGGTCCGCAGGCGGCCCAACGCCTGCCCAGCCCCTTGTGCGCAAGCGCTCCGGGCTTTGATCGGGCCGCTTTCCACGCCGATTTCAACGCCCGGGTTGCGACATTCTTCGCCACCCAACTGGGCGTCGGAGAACGCTGAATTTCATGCGCGATTAACCATGATGGCCGAGTCTGCGCGGGTCGCTTCCAGGAGCCGTCTTGCGCAGTCTCATCGCCGCCGTCGAACGTCTTGATCCCCTGACCATCTTCGGGCGCGTCGCGGCCGTGAACGGTCTGCTGATCGAGGCCCGGGGCGGGCTGACCCGTCTGGCCGTCGGCGCGCGCGTCGAGATCGAGCGCCTGAACCTGCCGACCCTGCCGGCCGAGGTCGTCGGCTTCCGCGAAACCCGCGCCCTGCTGATGCCCTTCGGCCCCGTCGAGGGCGTGGCCCCCGGCGCCGAGATCAGGATCATGCCGGAAGGCGCCGTGGTGCGCCCGACCAAGGCGTGGCTGGGCCGCATCATCAACGCCTTCGGCGAGCCGATCGACGGTCTCGGCCCCCTCCCGCAAGGCGAAGTGCCCTATCCCCTGAAGACCCCGCCGCCGCCGGCCCACGCCCGCGGCCGGGTGGGCGAACGCCTGGACCTGGGCGTGCGCTCGATGAACGTCTTCACCACCACCTGCCGCGGCCAGCGCCTGGGCATCTTCGCCGGTTCGGGCGTCGGCAAGTCGGTGCTGCTGTCGATGCTGGCCAAGGAAGCCACCTGCGACGCCGTCGTCGTCGGCCTGATCGGCGAACGGGGCCGCGAGGTGCGCGAGTTCATCGAGGAGACCCTCGGCGAGGAGGGCCTGCGCCGCGCCATCGTCGTGGTCGCCACCTCGGACGAGCCGGCCCTGACCCGCCGCCAGGCCGCCTACATGACCCTGGCCGTCGCCGAGTTCCTGCGCGACCAGGACCAAGAGGTCCTCTGCCTGATGGACTCGGTGACCCGCTTCGCCATGGCCCAGCGCGAGATCGGCCTGGCCGCCGGCGAGCCGCCGACCACCAAGGGCTATACGCCCACCGTCTTCACCGAACTGCCCAAGCTGCTCGAGCGCGCCGGCCCCGGCCCGATCCGCGCCGACGGCACCACCGCCGCCCCGATCACCGCCCTCTTCACCGTGCTGGTGGACGGCGACGACCACAACGAACCGATCGCCGACGCCGCCCGAGGCATTCTCGACGGCCACATCGTCATGGAGCGCTCGATCGCCGAGCGCGGCCGCTTCCCGGCCATCAACGTGCTGAAGTCGATCAGCCGGACCATGCCGGGCTGCCAGCTGCCGCACGAGCGCGACATCGTCAAATCCGCCCGCCAGGTGCTGTCGGCCTATTCCAACATGGAAGAGCTGATCAAGATCGGGGCCTACCGGGCCGGCGCCGACCCCACGGTGGACCGCGCCATCCAGCTCAATCCCGCGGTCGAGGCTTTTCTCAGCCAGAACCCCGACGAAGCCACGAGTCTTGACGATTCGTTCAACTTCCTCGGCCAGATTCTCCAAAGCGCCGCTTAGACGCTTCGTACCGAGTAACCCGACATGACCAAGTGGGCCGCCTCCCTGATCCGCATCTCGAACCACGAGGTCGAGACGCTGCAGAAGCGCCTCTCCGAGGTGGTCGATCGCCGCGAAGCCGCCGAGATGCGGGTGGTGATGATGGACGCCGAGGCCGAGGCCGAGATCAAGCGGGCCGAGGGCGACGCGTCGGCCGGCTGGTACATGATCGGCTACCGCAAGGGCGTGCAGGTGCGCCGCGCCGAGGCGATGCTCGAGATCGACCAGATCAGGATCGAGGAAACCGGCGCCCGCGACGCGCTGTCGGTGGCCTTCGAGAACCTCAAGAAATACGAACACGTCGCCGACGCCGCCAAGGCTGCCCTGGCCAAGAAGGTCGGCAAGATGGAAATGGCCGCGCTCGACGAGCTGGGCCTGCGCCGCGCGGCGATGGGCGGGCGCTGACCCCCTCCGGCCCTCCGGGCCACCTCCCCCAGAGGGGGAGGATCTAAAGGCGCCGCGCCACAAGATGCTCCCCCTCTGGGGGAGCTGTCGGTGAAGCCGACTGAGGGGGCCGCCGTAGGCGGCCTTCACCCTTCCGCAAACTCCCCGTGTTTCTCTCACGACAGATCGCCGCGAGGGTTTCATGTCCGACGTCTCACGCCGCGCCATGCTCGGCTCCAGCCTGGCGCTGGCCGCCTGCGGGCAGACGGCGCAGGGCCAGCCGGTTCCGGCCAACCTGCCGCCGCTGAAGAGCGTCGCGCCGTTCCGGATCGGCTCCTCGGTGCAGGCCCTGCACCTCGATGACCCGGCGCTCTCGGCCCTGCTGCGCCGCCAGGTCAGCCAGCTGACGCCCGAGTGGCAGATGAAGATGGAATACATCGTCCAGCCGGACGGCTCGTTCCGCTTCGACGCCCCCGACAGGATCGCCGCCTTCGCTGCCGAGAGCGGCATGGCGCTGCTGGGCCACACCCTGGTCTGGTACGCCCAGGCGCCGGAGGCCTTCGAGCGGCTGGACGAGAACCGGGTCAGCTTCGAGCAGGCCTATCGCAACTACATCCTGGCCGTGGCCGGGCGCTATCGCGGCAAGGTCGTGGGCTGGGACGTGGTCAACGAGGCGGTCGCGGAAGACGGCGACGGCTGGCGGACGAGCCTGTGGTCCAAACGCCTGGGCGACTTCGAGCACATCGCCCTGGCCTATCGCACCGCCCGCGAGGCCGATCCCGGCGCTGTCCTGCTGCTCAACGACTACAATCTCGAATACATGCCCCGGAAGCGGGCGACCTTCCTGAAGCTGGCCGAGCGCCTGCTGGCCTCCGGCGCGCCCCTGACCGGCATCGGAACCCAGATGCACGTCGCAGCCGACATCCGGCCCGGCGAGATCACCACCATGATGAAGGACCTGGCGAGTCTGGGCCTGCCGATCCACCTTTCGGAATTGGACGTCTCGCTGGTGCGCGCCCAGAACAAGTTCCTGTCGCGCGCCGACCTGGAACAGCGCCAGGCCCGCACCTACGGCGAGGCCGCCGAGGCCTTCATGGCCCTGCCCGCGCGCCAGCGCTTCGCCTTCACCCTGTGGGGGCTGCGCGACGGCGATTCCTGGCTGAAGAAAGAAAACGCCTCCGACGCCCCCGCGCCGTTCGACGACACGGGACGGGCGAAGGCCGGCGCGGCGGCGCTGGTGGAGGCGTTCCGGCGGGGTTGACCCAAGTGACCCGAGGCCTTTGCACCGTCTACGGCTCGGGGTCTCTTTAAGATTGCCTTCCTGGGCCTTGTGCCCAGGATCCATGGTTCAGCCGCCTAGGCTTCCGCAGGATGGCCAAGGTTTGAGCTGTCGCCGGCATGGGCCCTCGCCACAAGGGCGAGGGAGGCAGGTTCATAAATGCGAAGAGAACCCGCTAAAAACCTCAGCCGCCCGGACCACGCACGCTGGTGGCCACCGCGTGGTCGGCGTCGTTGGCCTGGCGCAGGGCGCGCAGGTCTTCGCTGATGCGGAAAACGGCGACGTAGAACTCGCAGAAGGCGCGCCACAGCAGCACCATGCCGGCGGCGACCAGCAGGCCGGCGATCAGCACCGGGAAGGCCAGCAGCAGCGAGGCGACGCCACGTTCCTTCAGCGCCAGGCCCACGGCCGCGCCGACGACGGAAAAGGCGAACAGGGCCACGACGCCCAGGCCAGCCCAGTAGATCAGGTGGATGACCGGCCCCGTCACCAGTCGGTCGAAGGTCAACAGATCCCAGAACAGCGCGCTCGAACCGCGCCCCTTGGATTTCCTGGCCGGAGCCATCCGACGCACCTCATATCAGCGGACTGGCGGAGACCGCCTAAGTTTACGCTGCATCGCTAGCAGCGTGAGGCCCGCTCGGCAATGCCGGGCGGGCCTCGTGCGTGTTCGGAAGAAGGGACGCTGTTACTTCGGCCCCGTTACTTGGGGGCGGCGGCGCCGGCCAGGGCCGCATCGATCTGGGCCTTGGTGGCCGTGGTGCTGATGCTGCCGTCGGCGCCGGCGCTCAGGCTGGCCTTGGGCAGGGCGAACTTCTTCTCGCCGCTGCTGACCACGACGTTGGCCGAACCGTCGGCGCCGGTCGCGGTGTCGCTGATCGTGCCGACCACGGCGCCCGACGGATCCTTGATCTCGGAGCCGACCTTGAAGTCGCCCGAGACGGTGGCCGAGGACGGCGTACCGGCCGCGCCGGCGGCGGCGGCCGAGGTGTCAGCCGGAGGCGTGGTCGTGGTGGTGGTCGAGGTGGTGCTGGTCGTCGAGGACGGCGGCTGCGCGGCGGCGGCCGGATCGGCCGGAGCCGTGGTGTTGGTGTCCTGCGCGGTGCTCTGCGCATAAGCGGCGCCGGCCATCGAAAGGGTCGCGGCGGCGGCGAGATAGGCGAACTTGGTCTTCATATTTACGCTCCGTCGGAGGGCCCCTGCCCGCTCAACCAACGCAAGCTCGTTTGTAACGGTTCCGAAACAGCGCGTGATCAGCCCCTAGGAAAAACCCTAGCTTCGACCTACGGCGCGCCTCATGAGGAACCTTAGCCGCGCCTCAAGGCGCGGCGGGCATGACCGGCGGCGCTTCCTGGATCGGGGCCTCGTCGTCCTTCAGCCCGGCCGCCTTCATCGCCGACTTGAGGGTGTAGACCGAGGTCGCGGTGTTGGTGGTGAAGGCCAGTTGGGCGGTCAGGGCCGGGTTCTCGGCCTCGTTGGCGAAACCGCCCTCGCGCACGGCGTTGAAGCTGATCGCATAGCTCTTGCCGGGCTTGGTGCGGCACAGCAGCACGAAGGTCTTGCCGTCGTTGAGCAGGCGCGGTGCCCGCACGCATTCGGGCCGCTCACCGCCCGCCGCATCGGCGTAGTTCCAGGCCAGGGGCGTCATCTTCTGGTCGAAGGCGACCTTCAGCACCAGGACGCCCGGGGCCACGGCCTCGCCGGCCGCCGGCCAGGTGGCGGTCACCTTCGGCGGCAGGGTCGGCGGCATCACCGTCACCGGCGAGACCGGCGTCGGCTCGGGCCGCTGGGCCGACTGGGCGAGAGCGGTCCCCGAGAAGGCGACGACAGCCAGGATCGGGGCCAGGATCGGAAGGGCGGGAAGGAGCGCGCGCATGACCTCGACAATGGCGATCAAGCGCGACCTTCTCAAGGCGCCGCGCACGGGCGCGGTTACGTGAATTTTCGGACATGAAACCCCAGGATGGGCGCCATTCAGGTGGCGTTCACGGCGGTTGCGGCTAGCTTGGCCTCAACGAACAACGGGCGGCGAAAGGCCGCCAGAACCGGGAGACTTCGCCATGCGCGCCGCCCTCGCCCTCATCGCCGCCGCCGGCGCTCTCGCCGCCGTGGCCGCCCCGGCCGCCGCCCAGGACCGTGGCTACGGCCGTCCCGACACGCCGCGCGGCTCCTACCAGGACAGCTGCCGCGACGTGCAGATCCGCCGCGGCGAGATCAGCGCCCAGTGCCGCGACAATCGCGGCCAGTGGGTGTGGAGCACCGCCAGCGCCGACTGTCGCGGCGACATGACCAACCAGAACGGCCGCCTGACCTGCCTGTCGGGCAGCGGCCGCCCCGGAACCCTGCCGCGCGGCTCGTATCTGGAAAGCTGCCGCGACGCCTCGGTTCGCGGCCGCGAGCTCACCGCCCAGTGCCGCGATGATCGCGGCCGCTGGAACTGGACCAGCGCCAGCGCCGAATGCCGTGGCGACATGACCAACCAGAACGGCCGCCTGGTGTGCTTCGGCGGCGCCGGTGGGCCGGGCGGTCCGGGCGGCGGACGCGGCCAGGCCGTGCTGTTCGAGGACGCCGGCTATCGCGGCCGCGCCGTCAACGTCGACGGCGACATCGCCGACCTCGGCGCCTTCGGCTTCAACGACCGCGCCTCCGCCATCCGGGTCGGCCGCGGCGAATGGGAGCTGTGCGACGACATCAACTATCGCGGCCGCTGCTGGCGGATCTCGTCGGACATCAGCCTGTTCTCGGGCGAGATGAACGACCGCGTCAGCTCGATCCGCCGCATCCGCTGACCTATGGGCGCTGAACCTTCGGCGCTGATCCTTCCGTCGTAAACTCGACCTTGAAGCGGCGCGCGGGGCGGCTAAGCTCCGCGCGCCTTTTTCCACCATGAGATTTTCCATGCGCAAGTTCGTCGTCCTGGCCGCCGCCGCGGCCGCCCTGCTGGTCTCGGCCTGCAACACCGTCGAAGGCGTCGGCCGCGACGTTTCGGCCGCCGGCCGCGCCGTCACCGGCGCCGCCAGCGACGCCAAGCACTAGGCTCCGCTCACAGCAGCAGATCCGGCGCGCGTCGCTCCGAGCGACGCGCGCCACATACTGGCCGCAATGACGCGCCAGTTTTGCCATTGTCACGGCAAGTAAACTCCGGCGACATCGTTCACCATATCAAGCTTAACCGGAAGCGGCTCTGCATTAACCCTGCCGAACAGTTCATTCGCGCGCGATGAACGCGGAGGATGAATTCTTTCGGTAGTCGCCCATTCAGGGGCGCAATATCTGCTTCCAAAGCGCACATGCGACCGAAAGTGCTATTTGCACAAAGCGGCGCCGGAGCCATATGGACGCCATGACCGACCGACCCGTCCCCAGCGTCCTGACCGGCATGAAGCGCGGCATCCGCCACCGTTGCCCCAACTGCGGCGAGGGGCGGCTCTATTCGCGCTATCTGAAGGTCGAGTTCGACTGCGAGGTCTGCGGCCATCACCTGGCCGCCTATCCGGCCGACGACGGCCCGGCCTATTTCACGATCCTGATCATCGGCCACCTGTTCGTAGCCCCGCTGCTGCTGTTTCCGTTCATCTGGCAGGCCTCGCCGTGGCTGGTCGCGCCGCTGACCATCCTGCCGCTGGCCGGCCTGACCCTGCTGCTGTTGCCGCGCGTCAAGGGCGCGGTGATCGGGGCCCTGTGGGCCAACGGCCTGCGCAAGCCCGAGGACGCCGCCGGCGGCTGACCTTCCAAGCCGGCGCGGAACCGTCGCCGCACGGACGGCATTCCCTCCCCCTAAGCCAGGGCGCCGAACGCGGCTGGCCCGGCCATCTGGGAGACGCGAATGCTCGGCACGATCCTCATCATCATCCTGATCCTGGCGCTGGTCGGCGCCCTGCCCACCTGGGGCCACAGCCGTTCGTGGGGCTATTTCCCCAGCGGCGGCCTTGGCCTCGTCCTGGTGATCATCATCATCCTGGTGCTCATCGGCAGAATCTGACGACGCCCGCTGAAAGCCCGCCCCAAAGGGGACTTTGAGCGCGACGGCGTCTTGACCTAAGGTCCTCCTAACGGCCGCCCGACCCAGGAAGGGGGCCGACAGGGGGAACCAGGGATGACCGACGCCGTCGCGCCGCAGGACCAGCCTGCGCCCCCCTCGCCCCCATCGCTTTCGGCGGGCGACCGCGCGCGGGCCATCCTCGGCGGCTCGGCCGGCAATCTGGTCGAATGGTACGACTGGTTCGCCTACGCCGCCTTCACCCTCTATTTCGCGCCGCACTTCTTCCCCAAGGGCGACCAGACCGTTCAGCTGCTGCAGGCGGCGGCGGTGTTCTTCCTGGGGTTCGTGGCGCGCCCCGTCGGCGCCTGGCTGATGGGCCACTACGCCGACCGGGCCGGACGCCGCGCGGCGCTGTCGGTCTCGGTGTCGCTGATGTGCGCCGGCGCCCTGATCATCGCCCTGACGCCGGACTTCAAGACCATCGGCCTGTTCGCGCCGGCGGTGCTGCTGGTGGCCCGCGTGCTGCAGGGCCTGTCGGTCGGCGGCGAGTACGGGGCCAGCGCCACCTATATGAGCGAGATGGCCGGCAAGCGGCATCGCGGCTTCTGGTCCAGCTTCCATTACGTGACCCTGATCGCCGGCCAACTGATCGCCCTCGCCGTGCTGATCGTGCTGCAACGGACCCTGGCCAAGGAGGACCTGGCCGCCTGGGGCTGGCGCATCCCGTTCGTGATCGGCGCGGGCCTGGCCGTCGTCGTGTTCTGGATCCGGCGGGGTCTGGACGAGAGCATCTCGTTCAAGACCGCCGACAAGCCGGCCGAGCGCATCGGCGCGACCCAGCGCAATCTCGCCTTGCTGTTCTTCGGCCTAACCCTGGCGGCCGGCGGCTGGATCCTGGCCGCGCCCGGCCTCGTTCCGCAGGTGCTGGCAGGCGTCTTCCTGGTCGGCTTCTTCGCCACCCTGATCGCGCCACTGATGCGCCGCCATCCGCGCGAGACCCTGATGATCATGGGCCTGACCGCCGGCGGCTCGCTGACCTTCTATGTCTACACCACCTACATGCAGAAGTTCCTGGTCAACACGGCCGGGTTCGACAAGGCCCAGGCCTCGGAGATCAGCGCCATCAGCATGATCGTCTTCATGCTGCTGCAGCCGCTGGCCGGCTGGCTGTCGGACCGGCTGGGCCGCAAGCCGATGCTGATCGCCGCCTTCGCCGGCGGGGCCCTGACCATCTGGCCGATCATGAGCGGCATCGCCGCCACCGACTCCGTGCCGGTCGCCCTGTCGCTGATCGTCGCCGGCATGACCTTCCAGTCGGCCTACACCGCCATCAGCGCCGTGGTGAAGGCCGAGCTTTTCCCCGCCCATGTGCGCGCGCTTGGCGTGGCCCTGCCCTACGCCGTGGCCAACGTGCTGTTCGGCGGCACGGCGGAGATGGTCGCCCTGGCCTTCAAGCACGCCCGCATCGAAAGCGGCTTCTACCTCTATGTCGCCGCGATCATGACCGTGGGCCTGGTGGTCTCGATCCTGCTGCGTGACACCGCAAGACATAGTCTCATCGCCGAGGATTGACCCCGGCGCTCGCCCCGATATCCCCTGTCGTAGACTCCCGTTTCCCCAACAGCGTTGCCCATGCCGATTCTCGACATCCTGGCCCTCAGCCTCTTCGTCTTCGCCTGGCTGTTCTACGAGCCGCTGCTGCGGCGACTGGGACAGGGCAAGAACCTGATCAACACCGACATGACGGTGATCCGTCGCCGGTGGATGTCCGAGATGGCGGTGCGCGAGGTCGCCCTGCTGGACGGCCAGCTCCTGGGCCACGCCATCAACTCGGCCAGCTTCTTCGCCTCGTCGAACCTGATCCTGATCGCGGCGGCGGCCGGCGTGCTGTTCGGCGGCGACGCGGCGCTCAAGAGCGTCGAGGGCCTGCAGGTGCTGGAAAAGACCGCGCCCTGGATGTTCCAGGTCAAGCTGGGTCTGGTGCTGTTCACCCTGGCCCGGGGGCTGCTCGACTTCATCTGGGCGCTGCGCCAGATGAACTACTGCCTGGCCGCGATCGGTGCGACGCCAATGTGGGCCCCGCCGTCCGTGCTGGCCGAATACGCCGAAGCCGCCGGCGGCATCCTCAACCCGGCCCTGTCGGCCTTCAACGCCGGGGTGCGCGGCTACTACTTCGCCCTGGCGGCGGCGGCCTGGCTTCTGGGTCCCTACGCCTTCCTGGCGGCCAGCCTCGGGGCCCTGGTGCTGCTGGTCTGGCGCCAGCGCCGCAGCCGCGCCTCGGTGGCGGTGCGCAAGGTGCGCCAGATCCTCGAGCGCCAGCCGGTGGTGCACGGCCCGCACATGCGCGGCCTGGCGGGCGATCCGCCGGAGGATCGGATTTAGTTGAAAACCCTCTCCCCGAAGGGGGAGGTGGCCGCGAAGCGGTCGGAGGGGGAAGGACTTTCTGGCGGAGGATCACTCCCCCCTCCGTCGCCTCCGGCGACACCTCCCCCTTCAGGGGGAGGGTCTTTCTTACAGCCCCAGTTCCGCCCGCGCCTTCTTCGTCAGCTTGGCCGCGATCAGCGCATGCGCGGTCTTCAGCCAGTCGGCGACCTCGGCGTCGTCGAACGACGCCAAATCCTCCAGCTTCACCCATTTGGCGCGGGCCAGATACGGCGCGGCGATCGCTCGGCCGGTCTCGGTCAGCACCTCGTAGGCGACGTCCGAGACCTTGAACGACGCGCCGCCGCCGTGGGTGACGCCGGTCCCGATGACGGCGAACATCTTGCCGCCGACCTTGTAGACTTGGTCGTCGCCCCACTGGACGGTCATGGTCGCCGCGGGCAGCGCCATGGCCGCCTTGTGGAAGGCCTCCGGGCTCATCAGGCCTCGACGCCCACGCCGATCGGGCAGGTCACGCCGGTGCCGCCGATGCCGCAATAGCCGCCCGGGTTCTTGGCCAGGTACTGCTGGTGATAGTCCTCGGCGAAGTAGAACGGACCGGCGGCGGCGATCTCGGTGGTGATCGCGCCCAGGCCCTTGGCCGACAGGGCCTGCTGGTAGGCTTCCTTCGACGCCACGGCCGCGGCGGCCTGGGCGTCGTTGGTGGGATAGATCCCCGAGCGGTACTGGGTGCCGATATCGCCGCCCTGGCGCATGCCCTGGGTCGGGTCGTGGTTTTCCCAGAAGGTCTTCAGCAGGGTCTCGTAGGTGACGGCCTTGGGGTCGAACACCACCAGCACCACCTCGGTGTGCCCGGTGCGGCCCGAGCAGACCTCCTCATAGGTCGGGTTCGGCGTGATGCCCGCGGCATAGCCGGCGGCGGTCACGTAGACGCCCGGGACCTGCCAGAACACCCGCTCGACGCCCCAGAAGCAGCCCATGGCGAACACCGCCGTCTCCAGGCCGTCCGGATAGGGGCCCTTCAGCGGGTGGCCGTTGATGAAATGGACGTCGGCGGTCGGGATGGCGGCCTCGCGCCCCGGCAGGGCGGTGTCGATGGTCGGCATCTCGAGGAGCTTCTTGAACAGCATGGGACGGGGCCTTTCGGAGGCGGGAGTTTCTCGAGGCCCGATATAAGTCGTCGCAGGCCTGTTTTCACCCCGTAACGGCGCTTGCTACGAGTCGCTGCCTGAGTATATTGCGCCCCTTCCCGCGCCGGGGGTCTCAACCACCCCCGACTCGAAGTGCGCTGGTGAGGTGGCCGAGTGGTTGAAGGCGCACGCCTGGAACGCGTGTATAGGGGAAACTCTATCGAGGGTTCGAATCCCTCTCTCACCGCCACCACCCTTTCTAATATATTGATTTCTATATCATTCCGGAGACTGGAATTCGTCGGTCCCACTTTGGGCCCCACTTTTTGAATTCACTGCGAAGTGCACCTCGCTTTAAAGAAGCGGCTATCACACTCGCGATCACGCGCCACGGCGTCGACGCCAATGGGCGTCATGCTTCCCCCCATGCGACACGCGCGCACCTCTTAGTCCGCGCTAACATGCCAACGAAGTTCGTCTCGCCGCTGAGTTCAGGACACTTGGCGCGGTCGAGTTGCATTCTCGGCGGATGCTCGGAAATCGTGATCCTTGCTCCGCTTAGCTGCGCCCGCTACCCTTGCATGAATACCGCGCTGAACCCGTTCGGGGCGGGATGCTAGTTCGGTCGGGTGAGCATTAGTTGATGGAATTTGGAACCTCGTCCGACACGGATCGTGCGCGGCACCTGATCCCGCTAACCCGCGATTGGGGCGCGTGGAATACCGTATCGCTCTACCTGGATCGCTGCCAAGTCGACACTCCCGACGAACTCGTTGCGGCGACATGGGCGCACGTCAACGCCTTGAGAACGAGCATTGGCAAGGTGGTCGACTTTGGCGCTGGCGATGCTCGCTTTGCTCGCCACGGCAGCTTCAAAGAGTACGTCGGGTACGAAATCGACCGTGATCGTTGTCGAAACGCGGCGCTACCCACCAATGCCAGGCTTGTAAACGACTGCGCCTTCTCGGGTGACGTCGAGGGCGCCGATCTATGCATTGGCAACCCGCCGTTCGTGCGCAACCAAGACTTGCCCGTCGGTTGGCGCCAAAAAGCATCCTTGGTCCTCAAGCGACGGACCGGAATCGCTGTTTCGGGCCTTGCGAACGCCTGGCAATACTTCTTCCTTCTCTCACTCGCTAGCCTCAAGGAGGACGGCCTCTGCGCGCTGGTCATCCCTTATGAATGGGTGTCGCGCCCCTCAGCAAAGGCGCTCAGAGACTACATTACGGCGCAGAAGTGGAACGTGAGCGTCTATCGGCTCGTCGACACTACGTTCGACAGCGTGCTTACTACTTCCTCAATCACGATCGTCGACAAGTCGGTGCGTGATGGCCAATGGCGCTATTTTGAAGAAACGGCCGAGGGAGACTATCGCTCTCTTCCGTCTCCGAGCGGATCTGAGCAAGGCGTGCTCGGCTATCTCAAGCGCTCCGACATAGTAGCGGGCGCCCCTCGCGCCATTCGTGGCTTAAGCCCTGGAACACAGAAGGTGCTCACGCTAACGGAAGGCGAACGCGTTCGCTCTGGCTTAGAGGTAGGCCGAGACGTCGTCCCCTGCGTCACCACTCTCCGGCAATTGCCGAATGAAGCAAAAATTCTTGATGAGGCAACGTTCAGAGCACTGTATCGCAATCCCGGTCAGAAATGCTGGTTGATCCGCACTGACGAAGAACCAAGCCGAGCGCTCCAAGCTTATCTCGATGCAGTGCCCGAAGCCGAATATCAAACGAGCACATGCCTTGAGCGCGAAAATTGGTGGAAGTTTAAAATGCCACCGGTGCCAGCTCTTTTGATGGCAATGAGCTTTAAGGGTGAATTTCCCAAAGCCGTCGCGAATATGATAGCGGCGCGGGCCGTCGGCGGAGTTTGCGGCATCTACAATGTTGACCCGGTCCAGATGCAAGACCTCATCGGAGGTCTTAATGGCGTAAACATTCGAGATCGCATCGTTGCTCACTCAAACGGCTTGCGTAAAGTTGAAATCAACCAACTCAATGCGCTTTTCTTTGATGCATTCAATTCATCCACGGCTTCCGCATAATGGCTCCGAAGATAGAAAGCGGTATCCTAGATCAGGGAACCCTCTCATTTACCATTGAGAGTAGAATTCTTCGTGAGTTGGGCGAGCGCTTAGTAAAACAGCCAGAGGTCGCGATAGTCGAGCTTATAAAGAACTCGTACGATGCGGACGCAACCGAATGTACCATCAACTATGATGCGCCGCGATCCATCACGGTAATCGATGATGGCATAGGCATGACCCTGAGCCGATTCACTAATGGGTGGATGCGTATCGGGACAAGCTCCAAAGAAGCCGTCACGTTTAGTGACAAGTACCTCCGACTAATCACCGGCGAAAAAGGCATTGGTCGCTTTGCTGTTCGATTTCTCGGCCGGGTTCTTCACCTTGAATCAGTCGCGTATGATGAAGAACGCAAGCGGCTGACTCGTTTAGTTGCTGACTTCGATTGGCCAACATTCGATAAACATCAGGACCTTGGGAAGGTTCAAGTTCCGTATAGGCTTGAATCTGTCAACGGCGACACGCCTACTGGCACCACCCTAAAGATAACTAGGCTGCGGTCGGAGGTAGGCCGACTCGACTTACAGAAGGTTCGCACTGGTTCTATCGGTATCCTTACGCCGCTGCGCTCGCTCTTTCGCAAGATATCTGAAGGCGAAGATATCGCCCCCTCGCTTGACGCGACATCCGACCCTGGATTTTTGCTCAATATCCAGCAAGATGACGAAGAGGAAGGCGAGGACGTTGCCGCTGCCATCCTCGACGGATTTGCATTGCGCGCGCAACTTCGTTTGAGCGGAGACCGGGTAGATCTTCGCATCTACCGGCGGGGAGCCTCGAAACCATACTTAAAGTTCATCGATAAGTTTCCAAACGAGGTTGGGCAACTCTACGCCGACGTCCGCTTCTTTCCGCGTCGGGCAGGTGCATTTACCGGCATGCCGGTCGACGGCCGGCGAGCTTATTCCTGGATCGTCGAGAATGCCGGGGTTGCGGTCTTTGATCGTAACTTCCGTGTTCAACCATATGGGACTCAGTCAGACGACTGGCTCACCCTTCAAGCGGACAACGCACGCAATAGACGCGACCCTCGATCGTCGATTGCTCTGAAGCATTTCCCGATGCCTGCCAACGTCAGGTCGTCGACTTCCGAAAACTGGATGCTCCGACTCCCTCAATCAGCCCAATTGATCGGCTTGGTGCAGGTAGAGGGGCGTCGCCACGATGAGATCGACGCCGACGCGGACGAGGAAGGCTTAGTCGCATCGGCAGATAGAGAGGGCTTCGTCGACAACGAGGCTTATAAGCAACTTCAAGATCTTGTGCGCGGTGCGATCGAAGCCATCGCTTACGCTGACCGGAAGCTTCAACGCGAGGAAGAAGAAGCCCAGAGGAACGCCCTGGTCGCGACCATCCGGCGTGAGACGAGAACTGCTATTAGCGAGGTTCAATCGAACCCTCGTATCGCAGAACCAGATAAGGCGCGAATTGTCGCCGCCCTCGCGCAGACCCAGCACCTTGCCGAGCGCCAGGAGGAGACCTCCAGGGAGCGTGAGCAGCAGCTCGAAATTATGAGCCTGCTGGGCGTGGTCGCCGGCTTCATGACTCACGAGTTTGGCGTTGCGCTTCAAGAGCTAGAAGCAACTCATGCCGATCTGGTGATTTTGACGGAGCAGCAGCCTCAATTTTCCGGAGCAGTGAAAAGTTTTGCTGCACACATCAAGAGTCTCAAAGAGTTCGTCACCTACTCCTCCGGATACATTGAAGGCGCTAAGAATAAACCTACTAAACCTTATCCTGTCCGCCCGCGCCTGCAACAAGTGAAGAAATATTTCGGCCGGTATGCGGAAGAGCGCAACATTAAAGTTGAAATAAGCGCCGAGCCTGACCTTATGGCGCCTCTCGTTCCGCCGTCACTTTACAACGGCATTGCCCTTAACCTCTATACTAATGCCTTGAAGGCTGTCACCGCAAAGGTTGGGACTGAGCAGGGAACTATCGCGTTCCGCGCCTGGAACGACAATCGCTGGCACTATCTTGAAGTGTCGGACACCGGAGTCGGCATCCCCCATGCCCTGCATGAAAGAGTGTTCGACCCGCTGTTTACTACAACGCAGTCTAAGAACGATCCTCTTGGGTCTGGTATGGGCTTAGGACTTGCGCTCGTGAAGCGCGGGGCCGAGGCCTTTGGTGGGCGAGCAGAGCTGGTGGATCCGCCTCCAGAGTTCGCCACATGTGTAAGAATTCGCATTCCGTTGCAAACCGAGACATCTCGCGCATGACCGAAGCCAGAGATATACCGTCCATATTGCTGGTGGATGACACGAGGGATCTTCTTGAGGGCCTAGCAGAAGGACTGTCGAAGCTCCTGCCAAAAGAGGTTGTGGAAATCCGTCAATGGATGCCAAGCTCAAACGATGATACGCCACAAGAGGTCTTTGACTCGAAAGTGGACCTCAATACCATTCTGGTCGTCACCGATTACGATCTGACGAGCCAGGGCGTGAAGGGACTTTTCGGCCTTACGATAGTCGGATGGTGCCAAAAGCGCTCAATACCTGTCGGAGATTTCTCCCGAGGCAACGCAACTGCACTGCCGAAGGAGCCCAATCTTTTCGAACTTCGTATTCCGACCGCCGAGGCAGATGCGGCGAACTTTATCGCCGCCGCCTTCTCAGGCTTCCTCGCTATTCGAGATGCGATCACTGGCGATCCCGATCTTTTGACATCGAAGCGCAGCCTAGCATCTGTATTGGCCGCTTTGCTTGAGCGGCCGCATTTAGATAATCAGTTTGCGTTATACATGACGCGACTTGGGGCGTCCAATTCATCTCTTGTTCAAAGATTGCGGGACTTCGCCGATCCCGCCGAGTCACCTGACGATAATGATAAAGTACAGGTTCTCACCTATGTTCTTGGCCATGTCCTTCTGAACTCTATTCTGAAATTTCCCGGCCCAATCCTCTCTCAACGCGCGCTTTGCGCCTACCTCGGTACTGCCGAGACCGAGGCATCTGCTTTGAAGGAAGTTTTCGCGGGTGCTTCATATAGCGGCCCATTCAGCGGTAGCGGGGACTACTACTGGCGCGAGGACGTCGACCTGATCCTCGACGAAAAGGGCGAGGCGCTTCGAGATCGAAGCTTCGAAGATTTTGGGGATATGAACCGAGCTATTGGCGAACTGGCGCTTGGCCGCGAGCTCGCTACCCATGTCTGCGAAAGGGATGGTTGCGGCGGAAAGAAGGGCGGGTTTGTGTGCCCGTTCACGCACAGACCGGTGTGCCAACGAGCTGACTGTTCAGTCGCAGCTAGCAGCTGGATTCCGCAAGGTGCGCAGCTCAGCCGTGTCGAGCGCGACTTCTACGACGAATGGGCCCCCCTCCTTGGTCTCTAATTTCGGTATGGAGGGGGCATGAACCGGAACGCCTCACTAGTTCAGCAACAGGTTCACACTGCATGGGACGCAGTTCGAACAGGGCTGCAAAAGATGTATCCGTCGAGCGACGTTCGCCCGTCTAGCGGATATGACATCTTTGAATTTGATCACACAGTGGGCGACGACGACGTGAAGTTCAACGTGCGCCCAATTGTTTTTATGCTGCCGGAGCGCGCTGCGCATTCGTCACCAAGTCTATATGTTGCCGTCAAAGGGTGGCTATCATTTGAGGGGCCTGACCTTCGATCTAAGCCGTTGAGAACTAGATCTTTTGGCACGGAGGTCGGTTACTTTCGATCGAAACGCGAAGTTGTTGAGCATGTCTATGGTGCTCACTACGATTTGGACGAAGCCAAGACTGGTCACCCAGTGTTTCACGCTCAGATCTCGCCCCAGATGGATTTGCTTGCTTCGGTAAACGAACAGTTTCGGCGCGAATGGATTGCCCAAGATCGCGTCACACCAATATTGCCAAACGTGAGGACACCGTCCGCTCAAATGGATGTGTTTTCTGTAATTACGCAGCTCTGCGCCGACCATCTTCTGACGGAAACCTCGTCTTCTGAGGTAAAGCAAGCCTTCGAGAAGATGCGTACTGCTACTGCATTCTTCGTAGGCGCGGCTCATCGAATGGAATACTTGAACGCGAACATCGCGCCGCATTGCTACCGGTCAACGCACTGGTACAGCGGAGCGGCCTAAGTCGAACGGGCGGCCGTATCATGACCCCGCCCTGACGCGGACGCTGATCAGGCAACGCGTATTGGCCTGATCTCTCTCGGCGGCCCGAGCACATTTTGCAAGGGCCTCGCGGTTTAGATCGACGATCCGTCTAGCGGTTTGGATATCTCGCCACTGGCCAGGATCGGCCGTGGCTAACATCCGCTCGCCCGCCGACCAAATGTCGCGATGAAGCAGGCTCGCCGCTCGCCTCTCGGGCCAAGCCCAATGCTCTGGAGCTGCCTGTGCAACGATGACCGGAAGGCTCGCGCCGAGAACCGCCCCGCCGACCACACCGGCCAACGCCGCTTGTAAAAGCCGCCAGTTCTGCGCGCTGGCTAAACGCGCCGTATCGACCCAGCCGCGAAGATCGCCTGCCGCCCGTTGAAGCGCCTCCTGGGCCTGATGCAACATCGCGCTGTCCTGCCGCCGGGCCTCATCACCGGCCGCCGTGATCTGCCGCGCGATCTCAGCGGGCGTGACGGCCAAAGCCGGACTCGTCCCCAACTTCCCTATCCGCCCAACCGCGACCCTTACGCCTTGAGCGATCTCCCCTAGCGTCTCGCTGTAGTCTGGCGCCGACGCGCGTTCGGCGGCTAGGCCTGCCAGAGCGACGTTCAACAAGGCCACTTCTCGCCGCAACGCCTCGAACGCCACCGCCGCCGGATCTACCGGCGCTTCTGATCCGAGTTCCTGATCCATCCCATCCTCCTACAAGCCAAGTCCTCGGCCACGACCGATGCCGAGGTAGTCAGAAAGGCCCTGCCCGACGCTGCGCCCCATCTCGGCCGGCAACCCAAGCTCCGGCCGGCGGGCGCGCAGCAGCGACTCCACCTGCGGATCGCGCTCCAAGCTCTTGGCCATGGCGCCCATGCGGTCTTTGACCTGGCCGGCGCCGGTCATGTCGCCCGCGCGATGCAGCGCCGAGCGCTGTCGCTCCAGACCTTGCCAGCGCTCGACGAAGCGATCGGCGCGCAGACGCGGATCGGCGCGGACCTCAGCCTCAAGCTGAAGGACACGGATCGCCCGCTGGGTGCGACCAGAGGCGGTCTCGCCTGCCAAGGCCGGATCACGGACGTAGGCGCGCTCCAGATCCTTGGCCGCATGCGGGCCGATCTTGCCCATGGCCTCGCGCGCCTGCTCCAGCGCTTGCCGCTGATGGGCGAGCACCGGCAAGCCGCGGTCGTTCATGCGCATAACGTCGGCCGCGGCGCGGGCGTGGCGCTCCATCGCCTGGCGCTGCGCAAGCTGGTCGTGATCGCGCGCCGGCACCGTCGGTTGATGCGCGGGGCTGGCCGGGCGGAATCCGGCGAACATCCCGCGATCGCGCTGCGGCGGCTCCTTGGGCCGCATCGAGGTTGGCACGCGGATGTCCCGCCGCTCTGCGAAATCGCTGGCCATGTCCTTGGCCCGCTCGCGCGACAGGACACGGGTCAGCTTGCCCAGATCCTCGAACTCGTCTCGGCCGTAATGGACCTGCACGCTGTCACGGTGCCGCGACAGAGCGACATAGGCGCCGTGACGGTCCATCCCCGGCGTCGCCAGCACATGGGTCCGATCGACGGTGACGCCCTGGCTCTTGTGGATGGTGGCCGCATAGCCGTGATCGACCTGGGCGTAGTCCTTCAGGTCGAAGGCCACCGATCGCCCAGCGTCGAGCCGCACGGTCATCTGGGTCGGCGAGACCTGCTCGATCTCACCGAGCATGCCGTTCTTCACGCCAAGCCCGCGATCGTTCTTCAGGAACATCAGCCGATCGCCGGCCGCGAACGACCGCTCACCGCGCTCGGCCTTGACCATCACGTCCTCGCCCAAGGCTCCCGCCTGACGCAGCCGCCCGCGCGCGGTCAGATTGAGATCACGCACCTCGTCATTGGTGTGGGTCAGGATGATCCGGCTCTTGCCCGGCTCGGCTACGCGGTCACGATCCCAGCGCTCGACCAGATCCTCGCGCGCCTGGTCGCGGGTCTCGGCGGCGTGGACCATGCCGCGCACCTCGTAGGCCGCCAGCGCTTCGCCCGTGCGGCCCGTGGCCAACTGCCGCGTGGCGTCACGCTGCCAGTCCTCATGCTGCCGGCGAACCTGAGTGATCTCGACATGGCTATGGCGCTCGGCGATCGACCGGAACGCCGCGCCGGCTTCGATGGCCTGGAGCTGCTCGGGATCGCCGACCAGCACCACCTTGGCCCCGGCCTTCTCGGCGGCTGACAGCAAGCGCTCCATCTGCCGCGAACCGATCATCCCGGCCTCGTCGATCACCAGCACGTCGCGGGCGTCGAGCAACTCGCGGTCTTTCGCCCACTGGTGTTCGAGGCTGGCGATGGTGCGTGAGGCGATGCCCGATCCGCCCTCCAGGTTCTCGGCGGCGATGCCCGACAAGGCCAGGCCCTGGACGCGATAGCCGGTGCCTTCCCAAGCCTCGCGAGCCACGCCCAGCAGCGCCGATTTCCCGGTGCCGGCATAGCCGACCACCACACCCAGATCGCGCGTCGCGGTGACGTGCTCGAATGCCGCCTTCTGCTCGCCAGATAGACCAAGACCGCGCTGCTCGGCGCGGGCCAGGGCGCGGCGCTGTTCCAGCTCACTGACCCGGTGCGCCCGACGCTCGGCCATCAACGCCGAGGCGCGATGCAGGCGGTCCTCGACCGCGATCATATCGCGGCTGGTAAAGCGGTCCTGGCCGCGACCGTCCTGACCCAGAGCGACAAGTTCAGGCGAGGCCTGCACCGCATTCATGGCGCGGTCGAACTGGTCCTTCCCATCCGAGTGGCGGTGAATGAACATCGCCAGATCGCGGCGCGTGAAGGTCGCCTGCTGCTTGGTGATTGCGTCCAGGGCGATGTTCGGATTGGCGATGATCCGTTCGCCATTGGCCCGCGCGATCTCATAGTGTTCGTCGAGCCGCTCGGCCTCCAGGCCCTCGTCGGCTCTGCGCCCAGCGGCCGGACCGATCTTGTGCTGCGGCTCAAGGTCGATGCCTTGATCTTCCAGGCTGCGGTGATCGATCCGCGCGTCGATGTCGAGCTGCGCTAGCCGCTCATTGACGTGATCGGCCCAAGCCTCGCGCCAATGCTCGACCAGCTCGGTGCGGTTCCAGGCCCGGACCTTGGCGCCGAAGCCCTCTGCAACGACCTCGCGCATCGACAGCATGACGTGGGCGTGGGGCTTGGCCAGACCATCGGGGCCAATGTCCCAATGGACATTGAGATCGGCGACCATGCCGCGATCGACCATCTCGCGCTGGACGAAATCGCGGGCCAGCTCGATCCCTTGGGCCTGGTCCATTTCGCGCGGGATGGCGAACTCGACCTCTCGGGAGAGCTGGGCGTCCTTGCGCTTCTCGCCGGCCTCGACGGTGTTCCACAGCGTGGCCCGGTCGAAGAGCTGCTCGGGCGCGCCATCCGGCAGCATGACCTCGGAATGGACGACGCCGCTCTTGTTGGTGAAGTCGTGGTCGCGATCCAGGCGCTCGTCGTGCAGCCGCGAGGCGGAGCGATAGGCGGCCGAGGCCACGGCGCTGGCCCCGGTGGCGCGGCTGATGACTTTGACGGAGAAGTGGTAGATCGCCATGGCGACAGACCACCTACTACTCTGAGCGCACGTCGGCACGACGTATAAGCGCGCCCTCCAAGATTAAAATCTCGGGAGGGACCGGACCGTCCCAGTGTGTTCCGCCGACCTTACAGCATTCCGAGACCCGCTGTTTTATCCTGAGCGCATCCCGCCATCATGGAGACTGCGATGCGCAAACCTCGGGACTTCGACGCCGAACTGAAGACGCTGGAAGACAAGGCCAGAGCGCTGAAGGAGCGGAAGATTAGACAGCTCGGCGAACTGGTGATCGCCACCGGGGCCGACGCGCTGGATGTCGAGACCTTGGCAGGCGGACTGCTGGGCCTGGTCGAGATGAAGGACGCGGCCCGCAAGGCGGAGTGGCGCAAACGCGGCGCGGGGTTCTTTCGCAGCGGGAAGGCAGAGCCTGTGCGCGGCGCTGGTGGCGACCAATGACGCGATCCGGCGAACCACGGCGGCGCGACACTGGCTTGAGGCGCGGCGGGCCAGGACGGACACGCGGGCCTGGGTGATGCAGCGGCGCGAGCGGACTCATCACCTGATCGAGCTGGGCGGCCTGGTGCGGAAGGCCGGACTCGTCGATCTCACCAACGACGATCGCGCCGCGCTCTACGGCGCGTTCCTGACCCTGGCGATGATGCTTCAGGGCGAGGACCGCGAACACACCCTGGCCCTCTGGCGGCGGGGCGGAAAGCGAGCGTTCGACAACGAGGCGACGGGCCAGTGAGCTAAGGCGACGCGATCAGGCCGCCGAGAGGTCGACGACCTGATCGTCGTGGCCGCCTAGGCGCTTTTGGCGCGAGCCTTCGTGGTCTTGGCTGGTGCCTTAGCTGGTGCCTTGGCTTTGCGACCGCCTTGGCCAAGACCGAGCGCCTTAGCCATCGCGCTACGTGCTTCGCTGTAGGCCGGCGCCGTGGTCGGGTAGTCGTTGGGCAGTCCGAACCTGGCCTTGTACTCGGCGATCGTCACGCCGTGCGTGGTCAGGTGGCGCTTCAAGGTCTTGTAGGGCTTGCCATCTAGGAAGCTGATCAGCGCGTCGGGCGTGATGCTCTTGCGAATCTGCCCGGCGGTCGGCTTGACGACTTCCTCGGCCGCTTCAAGCACCGGGGCTTCGGCGCCGGACAGGGCGGCGTGAACGGTCTTGATCAGGTTCGGCAGATCCGCGACCGCCACGGAATTGTTGCCGACAAAGGCGGCGACCACATCGGCGGTCAAACCGATCATCGCGGCGTTCTTCTCATCCATAGTGCAGCCCTTCACTTCGAAAACAAGGGCGGGACCGTCGCACTGACTGGCCGCGTTAACAACCAACCGTTCAACTGCGATTGTAAACTCTGGGCCAAGAGCCAGAACCTTCCTTAAGTGCATGCCGAGTCCTGGCCGGGCGGTCCGATGGCGGTCAAGGGCGGCTTGCCGTCGCGTAGCGAGGCGCGCGAAGCGCGCACCCTTGAGGGCCGTCGGACCGTCTGGCGTCCTTGCCGCAGGCACGGAAGTTCTGACTGGAGGGCCGGCCCAAAATGCGAACAGCGCTCGTGCCGGGGGAGAGCACGAGCGCTGCGCTTTGGGACGCGGGGGCCGGCGGGGGAAGACCGGCTTGTCTCGCTGTCGAACTTTAAATTGGTGGGACAGAGAGGCTTTGCAACGGCGTCATTGGGGTCATTTTACGTTCAGCGGCGGCGGACGACTTTCGACAATCGGTGCGCCGCAATGGGCGCATCGGACGTGCTGCATCTCGGCCACAGCGCCCTTAAACAACTCAAAGCCGTCGCCGCGTTCATGGTCCATGACCTTTACGGCGACCTGAAGCTTGCTGGCGACACCTCGCATGTCACGCGCGACCAGGGCCAGGAGGGCGTCGAGCCCTTGGCGTCGATGCTCAAACAGCCCCTTCACCTGCTTGTCGATGGCGTCCATTTCTTCGGTGGGCGACAAGGCCTCACGCTGATCGGGTGTCATCTCACGCCACCGCCTTTCCTTCACGAGCGCGTTCTCCAGATCCGACCAGCGCGACAACAGCCGGTCGATCTCGGCGTCGAGCGCCAGCCATTCGTCGCACCGCGCCGTGATGTCATCGGGCGGCGAGGCAGCGCCAACGCTGGCCAGGATCGGCGTGGCGCTGGCCGCCGCGATCAAGACGCGGCGGGAGACGGCGAAGGGGTCATCCTTGCTGTCAGACATGGCGATCCTCCAAGCTGGACGCAGCGGCGCGTCGGGGGCGGGCGCGCTCGACCAAGTCGATGGTTGAAGTGACCTGGCAGAGCGCCGAGGCCATGTGCGCCTGGACGACTTCAACCGTTAGGCCCAAGTGACAGCTGATCAGGGCGTAATCGAGCGCCTGGACGCAGCTCAGCAGGAACACGTCTCGCGTGTCGCCGCGCAGGGCCATCACGGCATAGGACGTTACCTGCTGGCTATTGTGCGGATCAAAGCCCCTGCCGCGCCATAGGCGCCGGTATTGGCAACGCCACCACTGCGAGGGGTCGAGCAGCCAAAGTCTTCCATGGCGGCGCATCATTCGCGCTCCATGTTCATCAAGAAGGACGCGCAGCCTGGCGCCTCGCCATCGACGACGGCGCCCACGGCGGTGATGAGGTCTCGCACGGTGTCGCAGGCCTCGGGCCAGGACACCGACGCGATGGCGTCCGGCGCCATCGCTGGAATGGCGTGGACCTCGTAATAGGGGCTGAGTAGCGCGGCGAGCGCGGGCAGCCCCGCAGGCGCGCCGTTGAAGCCGGCGCGTCGAGCGCACTTCAACGCCTTGATCAGATCGTGGCGGATGTGAATCCGATTCCAGTCGTCTCGGACTCCCCGGTGCAGCAGATAGGCCTTCAGCCCCAGTTCGATCGCGATGGCCAGGAAGTAGCGGGCTACCTCAGGGTGGCGATCCAGCGCCGCCTCGGCGACCTCGTGAAATCCCGCTGCATTCCGGCGGAAGGTGTACGCCAACAGCCAGTCGGCTCGGGCACGTCGCTTTGGCGCCCGGCGGTTCATTTTGGCGCGCCAAGCTTGGCAAGGTCGCGGACGGCCCGAACGATCAGCCCGTGCGCCTCTGGGTGATCTTCTTCGAAGATCAGGCGCCCCGCCACCGACAGGTTGGCGATGATCGCCTCGACGCTCTTGGCCGGGGCCGGTCGCATCGCCCTAAGAAGTGCATTGCTCTCGGTCTCCAGCACATCCAGCCGCGCCTCGATCCGCGACAGCCTTGCGCCCTCGGGGACTGCGGCCCGCTCGTTGGGTGACAGGCGAAACCAACGGCGGTTCTTGATCAGCCAACCTTCGAGCGTGCCCCACTCGGCAAGGAGTCGGCGGTGCTCAACGTCCATGGCGATCCATTGCTGGCAGATGGCCAGGTTGGGATCGCCAGTCGCGCTTCCTGGAAGGAGGCTAGTAATTAGAGGCGTGATTGCAACAGCCGAGATGGCCAGCCGACGAGAGATCGCCGACTGATTCTCAGCGCCGGCTTTGCCTTCGCTGTTGAGCTTTGGCACTCGACGAGATGGCATCCTTGCCTCCATAACCGATACCGCTTATACATAAGCGATATCGGTTATGTCAATTTTCTGACGATGAAGAATGTGATTGGGTTGGAAGGCAGTCGCGCACCCGATAGGCATGAGCCTATGGGACGCCCCGCGCTTGGATTGAAGCAGACGACGGTCCGGTTGCCGGTTGAGACCGTGCGCCGCATCGAAGCTTTGTTGGGGCCTCATCAGCTAGCGGCGTTCATTCGCGAAGCTGTCGAAAACGAGCTGAAGCGGCGCGAACAGCGCGGCTGACAGCACCGGTTCACCACGGCTAGAGGCGCCGCGTTCCGGTTGGACCCTTGCTCAGGCACGGTGAGCCTACGCTAGAGGGCGCCTAACGCCTGTCTTTCTTTCCCAGAGTACGATCTGGTCCGTCGCGGCCTTGCGGCCTCCGTCTATCAATCCAATTCTGGTCCATCGAATGCCCCGAGATCCCAGTCTATGGAGCTTGTCGCGATGGCTGAACCCGACCGTATTCTTCGTATCCGAACCGTGCTGCAACGCACGGGCCTGAGCCGCTCAACGCTCTACCGCAAAATCCAAGACGGCTCGTTTCCCCGCCAAGTGCAGATCAGCATCCATGGCGCCGGTTGGCGAGAGTCGGCGATCAATCATTGGATCGCTGACCCGGCCGGCTTTCGCATGGAAGAAAGAGCAGGATAGGGCCTGACGGAGATCGCCCCCTCAAGGGCGGCTACGCCAGGCTGGGGCTCGGCGTGCGGCTTAAGCCGCGCTCCGCCTACCAATAGGCGCTCCTTGAATAGAGGACGCCAGCCGACTGGCGCTCAGCGCCACGCCGATGGACACGTTGAAAGCCTGCTTATCGCCGGGACGCCGAATCCCGCTCTCGACCCTTGTCGGACGTCGTCGCACTGCGGCCGATCCCCGCGCACCCAATGTGTTAGCGAAGCTCTTTCCGGTTAGAGAGGCAGCCCTCCCCAATCAGCTGCCTCGCGTACTTCTTCACGTCGTACTCCTGCCCCTGAACGAATAGTGAGGACGGCGCAGAAGAGGAATCCTCTCTGTCGAAAATTAACAGATAAGAGTCCAAAATAGGATATCTTGCCGGCGTATAAATCGGCAGAACTCGTTGCTTCTCACCTCTACTATTGATCGTAGTAATTTCCTCAAACTCCATATATATCATAGTTGATCTCAAATAAATCGCCGGATTGACTTTTATAAACAGGCGACCTTTCTCGCAAACCATACCGATTTGGCTGCTCCCATCCACCGACTTAACTCCAAGCGCGAAGTTATCTCTACCGTATATCGCACGAGGATGCGCATCGGCCATTCTACGCGCCAGACCTTCGGAAGAACATGTAGCGGCCGCACTACGCACGAGGTTGTCGAACCCAAGTTTAGTTCGTTTAGATTTCCATATATCTAACACCGATGATCCGCCTGGCGAGCGCTTGAGAACTATATTTTCTGGGCCATATACTGTATTTGGCAGGCCGTCACAGATAAAGACGCTAGCCCTATCTCCTGACCACAAGGGAAAGGCGCCGCATTGGCAGCTTAACGGCATACCTTCATTTGGGGATATCCTAGTTTTAGAAAATATTGCCTCCTCCGGGTTGCCTGCAAAATGATCAAGATAGCGCGCAGTGGCAGCTCCCGCGCCAGCGGTTGAAGCGGTTGCAGAAATCAAAATTGTAAATACAACACCCCCAAGTGAAACTAGGAAATTCAACCTCCTGGGCAAAGGCGGCACAACGCCACAAAGAACTCCAACAAAAAATATCGTTAGCATTATGCTTACAGATTGTATTTTCCAATTCGCTATATAGTATCCAATATTTATTGATGCCTTTTGATATGCATCGAAAATAGCAGATATATTTTCGTTTACCTCATCATTCACCACGTATTCAAACATTGCTACGTAAAAGGCATCACTCAGGAGCAAGGCGGTAAGCACCGCCATTAACACACTGACAATCGCGAGCACCTGAACGGCCTTAGTCTTGGGAAGTTGAACGCCTATGACATAGCCGATAAAGGCCGAAATGACGGCACATGCTGTGACGCCCAGCCCAAATATTGCTGCCCTAATAAAATCTGCAGTTCCGGCAACATCGAATATTTCTACTTCAAAAACTTCTAAGTATCCTTTCGCATAGCAAAGACCCAGAAGCAGGCCCGCAAAAGTTAGAATCGGCAACCCCTTAATGAGAAGGTCCGCTCGCTGCGACAATAAATCTATAGAAGAATGCGATCTATATGACGGCCTCACCCCTTTGGATTTCCTAGACCGAAAGATGCTCTTAGACCGAAAGACGTTCCGCATGAGCGCTCCACCCGCGCTCCGTCTGAGCGCAAACTTTTCGATGCGAAAGGCGCGACGCTCTCCAGCTTAACGACTTCGTCGGATAGGGCTAGCTTTCGCTCCCCGTCTGCGCGTAACCACCTTTCTCCGAACTTGCCCACGTCCACTTGCGGGCGTCCATCGGCGTGGCGCTGATTGAGCAGATGTCTGGCGCTGGCCGTCCTGTGTGACGGCGCCCTCTACCTTGAAAGCCAAATGGATCGTCAGTTCAGTCCGCTCTACCCCGGCGTAATTGCACGACCTTGTCGGCTTTCTGAGCGGCGCAATAACCCGTCCAGGCCTCCATTAGCTTACGCCGCTTATCGAACAGGTCGCCGCGCCGGTAAGCCGCCTCGGCCTTGTTGGCGATGGTGTGAGCCAGCGCCATTTCGCAAACCTCATGCGAGAAACCCGTCGTCTCCGACGCCCAGTCGCGGAACGTAGAGCGGAAGCCATGGACGGTGATGTCTGACTTCATGCGCCGAAGGAGCATCGCCATCGCCATAGACGACAGAGGTTTTCCCAGCTGCGGCCCGGCGAACACGTAGCCCTTGCCGTCGTCAAACTGCGCTTCGACAATCTCCATTGCGCGAGCCGATAGCGGCACGCGGTGCTCCCTTCCGGCCTTCATGCGCATCGCCGGTATGACCCAAACCTTCTTGTCCAGATCGATCTCGCTCCAAGTCGCGCCCAGCACCTCGCCAGAACGGGAAGCCGTCAGGATCGCGAACTCCAGCGCGCGTGCGGCCACGGCGCTGCGCGTGCGCAGATTGGCCATGAAGTCGGGGACTAGATCGTAGGCCAGCGCGGCATGATGGCCGCGCGCCAATCTCTGGCGCTTGGGTAGGAGCTGGTTGAGGTGGCCGCGCCAACGAGCCGGGTTCTCGCCTGTACGCAAACCTTTGGCCTTGGCGGCGTCCAACACGTTCTCCATCCGGCCACGCAGGCGTTCGGCGGTTTCCGGCGTGCGCGTCCATAGGGGTTGCAGCACGTCCAAGATGTCCTGGGTGGTGAGTTCGTTGACCGGTCGCTCACGGATAGGGGCCGCGTACTTGGTCAAGGTCATCTTCCACTGCGCGGCGTGCTTCTCGTTTCGCCATGACGGTCGCATCGCCTCGACATAGGCGTCGGCACAGGCGCCGAAGGTCTGTGCCTGGTCGTCCTTCGCGCGCTCGACCTTGGGATCGAGGCCGTCCACGAGCATGGCCCGGAACGCTGCCGCCTCGACGCGGGCATTGGCGAGCGACAGATCGCGTCCGCCGCCCAGGCCCAATTCCGTGCGTCTGCCCCCGCGCGTGTAGATGAACACCCAGCGTCGCCGGCCGCTGTCATCGATCGAAAGGTACAGACCGCCGCCGTCGGAATGCCGACCGGGCACCTTCAGCTTCGCCGCTTGGATCGCGGTCAGTTTGTGGAGTGATCGCGCCATACCAAACCTCCAACTTAGGCCGGCCCCACTTTCAAACAGTCCCTCGGCCCCACTTCGGGCAACCCCGGTCTGTCGTCCTGACGAAATCGGCCGCACTCCATTTTCGGCCCCACTTTGGGCCCCACTTTCGGTCCTGTTTTGTACCTGAGTTTTGATGGGACGTCGAGAGACAACGCGGGAGCGTCGTTCTGGATTTCTCTATTAAATCATATGGATAATGGGACGCGGCGGGCACGTATGGTGCGGTATGGGACTACTGGTTTGGCGGACTCTCTCACCGCCACTACTCTTCCTCGCGGGGAAGCCTCACATGACCTCAGTCGCTCCTAGGACCCAGGATGACGGCCGCGCGCGGCAAGGCGTGCTGCTCCTGCATGGCCATAGTCGCACCGGCCGGTCGATGGGCAAGCTGGCGACGCGGCTGAGGGCCGCCGGCTTCGCGACCTGGGCGCCGACCTATTCCTTCCGCGCCCCACTGCCCAAGGTCGTGGACCGCCTGCTGCCCGAACTCGCCGCCTTCGAGCGGTCCTTCGACGGCCCGCTGCACATCGTCGCCCACTCGCTGGGCAGCCTGGTCGCCCGCGCCCTGCTGGTCAGGCAGCGGCCCTATCCCCTGGGGCGCGTCGTCATGCTGGCCCCGCCCAACGGCGGCAGCGAATGGGCCGACGTCCTGTCCCGCGTGCGGCTGAACCGGATCGCGCTGGGAGCGATGGCGCCCCACCTGCTGACGGCGAGACCTTCGGACGACGCGAGCCTGCCCGCCGCCGTCGATTTCGAGCTGGGCGTCATCGCCGGCGACCGCGCGCTGGATCCGATCCTGCCCCGGCTGATCCTGCCGCGCCCCAACGACGGCAAGGTCTCGGTGGCGGCGACGCGCATCGCCGGCATGAGCGAGCACGTCGTCCTGCCGGTCACCCATACGCTGATGATCTTCAATCCCCGGGTCGGCGAGCAGGTGCAGGCCTATCTGGAAACAGGGCGCTTCCTGGACGTGGAGGACGGCGTCCTTCGCCGGAGCGCGTGACCATGCGGGTGCGCCTGGCGTACAGACGCGGCATGATCCGCCCACCCCTCTATTTTTCCGCCCTCCTCCTCGCCGCCGTGAGCCTCTGCATGACGACCAACGCCCTGGCCGCCTCGACCGTCGTGACCTCGCCGCAGACCCTGCCCGCCACGCACGACCGGCCGCGCGTTTTCCTGGGCGGCAGCATCGACATGGGCAAGGCGGTCGACTGGCAGGCCCAGGTGATCGCCGCGCTGGCCGACCAGGACGTGGTCATCCTCAACCCGCGCCGCCCCGACTGGAACCCGGCCTGGAAGCCGGTCGCCGACGAGCCGGAGTTCCGCCGCCAGGTCGAATGGGAGCTGGCCGCCCTGGAGAGCGCCGACGTCATCGTGCTCTACCTGACGCCCGGCTCGCAGTCGCCGATCAGCCTGCTGGAGATGGGCCTGCACGCGCGCAGCGGAAAGCTGGTGGTGCTGTGTCCCGAGGGCTTCTGGCGCAAGGGCAATGTCGACATCACCGGCGAGAAGTATGGGGTGAAGCAGGTGGAGAGCCTGGACGCCCTGATCGCCGAGGTGAAGGCGCGGGTGAAGCGGTAGCCGACCGACCTTGGCCTTATTCCCGTAAAATCCCCGCGAAAGCGGGGACCCAGGTGTTTTATCGTCGAGCGCCGCGGGTTTCAGAAAAAGCCTGGGTCCCCGCTTTCGCGGGGATTTTACGGGGAGAACCGGTGAGAACCGGAGAGAAGGCGTCGCGCTCTCTCTACAGCTCCACCTCCCGCTCCACGCCGATCCCGTCGAGAAAGTCCGGATCGTGGCTGACCACCAGCAGCGCGCCGTCATAGCCGGCCAGCGCCGCCTCGACGGCCGCCACCGAGTCCAGGTCCAGGTGGTTGGTCGGCTCGTCGAGGATCAGCAGTTGCGGCGGGGTGGGTCCCGCCAGCACGCAGGCCAGGGCCGCGCGCAGGCGTTCGCCGCCGCTCAAGCTCCCGGCCAGCCGGTCGGCGGCGCTGTTGCGGAACAGGAAGCGGGCGAGCGCGGCCTGGGCGGCGTTGCGGTCGGCGGCGGGGTGCAGGCGCTGGAAGGCTTCGCGCAGGGTCTCGTCCGGACGCAGGATGGCCAGCGACTGGTCGAGCATCACCGCCGGGACGCCGCGCGTCACCGTTCCCGCCGTCGGCGCCAGCACGCCGGCCGCCAGGTTCAGCAGGGTCGACTTGCCCGCGCCGTTGGGGCCGCGCACCGCCACCCGCTCGGGACCGGCCAGGCGCAGATTCACCCCCTCCAGCACCGGCGGCCGGCTAGGCCAGGCGAAGGCGACGTCCTCCATGGCCAGCACGAGCCTGCCCGCCGGCAGGCCGGTGGGCGGCAGATCAAAGCCCAGGGTCCGCGCCCTCTCGACCCGCTTTTCGGCGCTCTCCACCGCCTCGCGGGCGCCGGACTGCAGCCGCTCGGCCAGGCGGCGCTCCTTGCCGCCGGTGTTCTCGGCGCGCTCGGCCCGGGCGCCGAGCAGGATCTTGGGCTCGCTGCCCTTGGCGGCGAAGCGCTTCCCGGCCGCGTCGCGGCGGGCCTTGCGTTCGAGGGCGGCCTGGGCCTCGCGGGCGGCGCGGCGCTCGTCGCGCTCGGCGCTGTCCAGAGCCCGGCCGGCGGCCTCCACCTCGGCGGCCTTGCGCTCGGCATAGAGGTCGTAGCCGCCGCCGTAGCTGGCCGCGCCCAGGCTGGAGATCTCGACGATGCGGTCCATGCCGCGCAGCAAGGCCCGGTCGTGGCTGGCGACGATCGCCCCGCCCTTCCAGCGGTCGAGCACCAGGGCCACGAGGTCCCGCGCCTGCGCGTCGAGGTGGTTGGTCGGCTCGTCCAGCAGGATCAGGTCGGGCGCGGCCAGCAGCAGGGCGGCCAAACCCGCGCGGGTCTGCTGGCCGCCGCTGAGCGCGCTGGCGGGCCGGTCGGGATCGAGGCCGGTCAGACCGACCTCGGCCAGGGCCTCGTCCAGCCGCACAGGCAGGGTCCAGTCGGCCTCGGCGAAGTCGGGGTCGTCGCCCTGGCCGGCCTCGATGCGCGACAGCCGCCGCCAGGCCTCGCCGACGGCCAGGCGGTCGGCCAGGATCGCGTCGGGCGCAAGCTCGGGCGTCTGGTCGAGCACGCCGATCGTCCCGACCCGGGCGATGGTCCCGGCCAGGGGCGCCCGCGCGCCGGCGACCAGCGCCAGCAGGGTCGACTTGCCCGCGCCGTTGCGACCGACCAGGCCGACACGCTCGGCGCCGACCGACAGGTTCAGGTTTTCGAAGAGAACGCGGCCGTCAGGCGCGGCGGCGGAAGCGGAGTCCAGTGTGATGAAGGCAGGCATGGGAAACCACGAACAGGGAAACGGGAAGGACGAAGCGGTCTTCCGTCTGGCTGATCATGGCGGCCTCCATCAGGGGTGGAGCCGGGCTTCTACGCCCGCCAACCGGGTTGAGCAAGCAGGGCCGCCAATGGGAGCTTCGCGTCAGCAGATCCCGTCGCGCAGGCGCGGCTGCTCGGCGCGGCCGGCGCGATAGGCGCCGCAGCGGGCCTGTTTGCGGGCGTCCTCGGCGAAGGGCGGCGGGGGCGGCGGCAGGCCGCGGGGCACGAACCTGGCCGGCGGCGGGGCGGGACGGCCCACGGGTCCCATCCGCGGCGACGGAGCCTTGGCGGCGAGACTGCCCCAGCACTTGTCCTTCTCCTCGTCGGTCAGGTGCTCGCTGCTCAGGCCCTTACAGGCACGGTGATAGCGGCCCCAGCGGAAATCCGGATTGCCTTCGGTCAGCTTCCAACGATCGACGGCCCGGGAATCGAGGCGCCAAGCGGGGTCGATCGGCGGCGCGGCGGGGCCGAGCGAACCGGCCGACGACGCGCCCTCCCCTTCGCCCGTCGCGGCGGACGCGACGCCGTCCGGATCCGCCCGAGGCCTGGAAGCGCTGAGCGCTGAAGGGACGGGCGACGTTCTGGCCGCTCGCTTCGGCGCGGGCGGCGGGTCTTCCTCCTCCGTGCGGTCGAGCTCGACCAGCATGGCCGGCGGCTCCACCGGCGGCGGCGTGCGCTCGACCAGCGACAGCAGACCGATCAGCAGCAGGTTGGCCGCCAGCCCCGCCGGGGCAGCGATCGCCCATCGTCCGACCTCGCGTCGCCCCCGCCCCATCGTCCGCCACCGAAGATTGCCCTGACGACGAATGCTCGCGCTTCGATGGCGTCCGAAATTCGACCGCGCGGCGCCCGCTTTGCGCCCTCGAAAGCGCCTCCTGCTGACATCTGATGTCAGCAGGACTGGCAGCAGGATGGCTGCGGCGTTTGTTCGCATGTTGTTCTTGTGTTAATGCCGCGCCAGCGCCCTACATATAGCCGCTGCGCCGCGCCTCGCGCGTGGCTCCCAATCCGACCTTCGAGCGTTCCGGACACCATGGCCGAGCAACTGAACTTCATCCGCGTCCGCGGCGCCCGCGAGCACAATCTCAAGGACGTCAGCGTCGACATTCCGCGCGGCGAGCTGGTCGTGCTGACCGGCCTGTCGGGCTCGGGCAAGAGCTCGCTGGCCTTCGACACCATCTATGCCGAGGGCCAGCGCCGCTACGTCGAGAGCCTGTCGGCCTACGCCCGCCAGTTCCTGGAGCTGATGAGCAAGCCGGACGTCGATCTGATCGAGGGCCTGTCGCCGGCCATCTCGATCGAGCAGAAAACCACGTCGCGCAACCCGCGCTCGACCGTCGGCACGGTGACCGAGATCCACGACTACATGCGCCTGTTGTGGGCGCGGGTCGGGGTTCCCTACTCGCCGGCCACCGGCCTGCCGATCGAGAGCCAGACCATCAGCCAGATGGTCGACAAGATCACCGTCCTGCCCGAAGGCACGCGCCTCTATCTGCTGGCGCCCGTCGTGCGCGACCGCAAGGGCGAGTACCGCAAGGAGATCGCCGAGTGGCAGAAGGCCGGCTTCCAGCGGCTGAAGATCGACGGCGAATACTATCCGATCGAAGACGCCCCGGCCCTCGACAAGAAGTTCAAGCACGACATCGACGTGGTCGTGGACCGCGTGGTGACCAAGGCCGGCATGGAGCAGCGTCTCGCTGACTCCCTCGAACAGGCCCTGCGTCTGGCCGACGGTCTGGCCGTGGCCGAATGGGCGACGATCGACGAGGGCGAGAAGGAGCCCAAGCGGCTGCTGTTCTCCGAACGCTTCGCCTGCCCGGTCAGCGGCTTCACGATCGCCGAGATCGAGCCGCGGCTGTTCTCGTTCAACAATCCGGCGGGCGCCTGCCCCACCTGCGACGGCCTGGGCGCGAAGCTGGCCTTCGACGCCGACCTGATCATCCCGGACAAGGACAAGAGCCTGCACAAGGGCGCCGTCGCGCCGTGGGCCAAGGGCCCCTCGCCGCTCTACACCCAGACCCTGCAGGCCCTGGCTCGCCACTACGGCTTCTCGATGGACGAGCCCTGGTACAAGCTGCCGGAAAAGGCCCGGACCGTGGTGCTGAACGGCTCCAAGGGCGAGAAGATCAAGTTCACCTACGACGACAACGCCCGCAAGTACGAGGTCGACAAGCCCTTCGAGGGCGTGCTGCCGAACCTGGAGCGCCGCTGGCGCGAGACCGACAGCAGCTGGGTGCGTGAGGAACTGGGCCGCTACCAGTCCGACACCCCGTGCGAGGCCTGCGGCGGCAAGCGCCTGAAGCCCGAGGCCCTGGCCGTGAAGGTGCATGGCCTGGACATCGCCGCCGTCTCGAACCTGGCCATCCGCCCGGCCCGCGACTGGTTCACGGCCCTGGAAGGCCACCTGACCGACAAGCAGCTGGAGATCGCCCGGCGGATTCTGAAGGAGATCAATGATCGCCTGCGGTTCCTGGTCGATGTCGGCCTCGACTACCTCAACCTGTCGCGCGGCTCGGGCACCCTGTCGGGCGGCGAGAGCCAGCGCATCCGCCTGGCCAGCCAGATCGGCAGCGGCCTGACGGGCGTTCTGTACGTGCTCGACGAGCCGTCGATCGGCCTGCACCAGCGCGACAACACCCGCCTGCTGCAATCGCTGCAAGGGCTGCGCGACCTGGGCAACTCGGTGCTGGTCGTCGAGCACGACGAGGAGGCCATCCTCACCGCCGACTACGTAATCGACATGGGTCCGGCCGCCGGCGTCCACGGCGGCGAGATCGTCGCCGAGGGCAAGCCGGAAGAGATCATGGCCAACCCGGCCAGCGTCACCGGCCAATACCTGACCGGCGCGCGCGAGATCGCCGTGCCGGAAGAGCGCCGCCCGATCAACAAGAAGAAGATGCTCAAGGTCATCGGCGCCAAGGGCAACAATCTGAAGGCGGTCACCGGCGAGATCCCGGTCGGCACCTTCACCTGCATCACCGGCGTCTCGGGCGGCGGCAAGTCGACCTTCACGATCGAGACCCTCTACAAGGCCGCCGCGCGCCGCCTGAACAACGCCAGCGACGCCCCGGCGGCGCACGAGCGGATCGAGGGCCTGGAGAACTTCGACAAGGTCATCGACATCGACCAGTCGCCCATCGGCCGCACCCCGCGCTCTAACCCGGCCACCTATACCGGCGCCTTCGGCCCGATCCGCGACTGGTTCGCCCAGCTGCCGGAAAGCAAGGCGCGCGGCTACGGCCCGGGCCGCTTCAGCTTCAACGTCAAGGGCGGCCGCTGCGAGGCCTGCCAGGGCGACGGCGTCATCAAGATCGAGATGCACTTCCTGCCCGACGTCTACGTCACCTGCGATATCTGCAAGGGCAAGCGCTACAACCGCGAGACCCTGGACGTGCTGTTCAAGGGCAAGACCATCGCCGACGTGCTGGACATGACGGTCGAGGAGGCCGCCGACTTCTTCAAGGCCGTGCCGCCGATCCGCGACAAGATGGAGACCCTCAAGCGCGTGGGCCTCAGCTACATCAAGGTGGGCCAGCAGGCGACGACGCTGTCGGGCGGCGAGGCCCAGCGGGTGAAGCTGTCCAAGGAGCTTTCCAAGCGCGCCACCGGCCGCACGCTCTACATCCTCGACGAGCCCACGACGGGGCTTCACTTCGAGGACACCAAGAAGCTGCTGGAGGTGCTGCACGAGCTGGTCGACCAGGGCAACACCGTGGTCGTCATCGAGCATAACCTCGACGTGGTGAAGACCGCCGACTGGCTGCTCGACTTCGGTCCGGAAGGCGGCGACGGCGGCGGCGAGATCGTCGCCGTGGGCTCGCCCCAGGACGTGGCCAAGGTCGAGGCCAGCTGGACCGGCAAGTACCTCAAGGAACTGCTCGACCGCCACGAGGAGCGCCGCCTGGCGCGGGTGGGCGAGCTGAAGAAGACCAAGCGCGCCTGATCAGGCGTCCGCCTGAAGCGAGCTTGAAACAACAAAGGGCGGCGGGTCTCCCCGCCGCCCTTTTTCATGTGGCTGTCCCTGGAGGGATCAGACGTCGAACGGCCCCCTCGGAGCGGCCGGCGCGGCATCGGCCGCCCGCTCGACGATCTCGCGATAGATGAAGGCCGACGGGGCGTAGATCGTCACGCTGGTCAGCACCGTGATCAGGCCGCCGACGGCCAGGCTGAGCACGCCGGTCGGGGTGAGCAGCGACTCCAGCGTCAGCTTCTGCGACTGCATCAGGTCGTTCAGGGTGTCGAGGTTGAAGCCGCTGAGCGCGCCGCCCAGCAGGGTGATGATCAGGAACAGCAGCAGATAGACGACGACCGCCAGGATGGTGGCCACGAAATAGGCCCCGAACATCGGCCAGAAACGTCCCTTGGTCAGGGCGAACGAGCCGAAGACGTTGATCTTGCCCTCGGTGAAGGTCAGCACGTTGGCCAGCGACAGACGCACGCCCAGGAAGATCAGCACCCCGAACGAGGCCGGCACGATCAGCAGGCCGACCAGCGCGGCCAGGGGCGGCGCGATGGCGCCCAGGATGACCAGGATGAGCGTGACCGCCACCAGCAGGACCAGATAGGCCGCGAACAGCAGCAGGCCCAGCAGGATGGAGACGCCGGCCTGGCGCAGCTCGTCGGCGCCGAACCGCAGATAGGCGCGCCGGGCGTCGGCCGGGCGCAGCACCGCGCGATAGATCGCCGCCAGCAGCACCGAATAGAAGGCGACGCTGTAGACCAGCGAGAACAGCGCGAACGGACCCAGCTTGGCCATGGCCTGCAGGGTTTCAGTCGGATCGGTGGAATTGTTCTGGCTGAGCGTCGTGAACGCTTCGAGCTCGGCGCCGAACAGGCCGATCATGGTGACGGACACGATCGCCGAGACGATGGTCGCGATCAGGACCCAGACCGCGACGGTCTTGAAGTGCTCGCGCACCAGGACGAAGCCTGAAATAGCCGCGTCCGTCGCCGAAAAGGTCTTCATCTTGCTCTTGCTCGCCCTGTGCGGTGTGTCGCAGGCAGGAACGCGTAACAAGCTTCGTTGGCCAGGGACAGAGCCCGGGCCTCAAATATCCGGGTGCAGCTGGCGATAGGCGCGGGCCGGGCCGGCGGTCAGGATCACCGTCTGCACGGTGAACATCAGCGGCGCGATCAGCACGTTGGTCAGCAGGCCCAGCAGCACGAACAGCTTGGACCCGCCGCCGACCAGAGCGATGACCCCGGTCAGCAGGCCGCCGACCAGCGAGAACACGATCGGCGTCAGCACGAAGGCCATGAACAGGTTCAGCACGAACATGCCCAGCAGGCCCCAGAAGTGGCCGTGGGTCAGCACCCAGGCCTCGCGCAGGTTGATCTTGCCCTCGGCGAAGGTCTGGGGCGACAGCAGCGACAGGCGCACGCCTACCCACATCGACAGGCCGATGACGCCCAGGCCGCCAACGAAGGCGATCCAGGCCGCGACGCTGCGGGCGCCCGCGCCGGCAACGGTGGCGGTCAGCAGGGTCACCAGGCCGCTGGGAATGGCGGTGACGAACAGGGCCGCGGCCCAGGTGATCAGGGCCACGACGAACAGCCGGACCTCGTCGGCGCCCAGGCGCAGATAGGCGCCGCGGTTCTGCTCGGGATGCAGCACCGAGCGCAGGATGGCGCTGGCCAGCACCGCGCAGATGGCGGCGGCCAGCAGGATCAGCAGGGCCATGGCTCCACCCAGGTGCGCGATCAGGTCGAGCACTTCCTTGGGGTCGGCGGTGAAGCGGGTCTGGGCCAGGTCGCGCCGCACCTCCTCGCCGAAGGCGACGGCCAGCAGCACCCATAGCAGGATCAGGGCGGCCCAGTAGAACCCGCCCCAGGCCAGCAGCGAGGCGGGGTGGCGGCGCATGGTGCGCGGCCCTTCGAGAGCGGCGGCGATGGGCGACAGGGCGATCATGGTCAGGCTTCCGGCCGCTCGGCGACGGCCAAGCTCGGGCCGTGTCTGTAGACGTGGACGCACGCCGCCGTCCAGGCCGGCGCGACGCAGAAATAGTAGAGACCGACGGCCACGGCCTGCAGCGCCAGGGCGGCGGGTCCGTCGAGGGCGGTCCGTCCGCCCACGGCGATCACCACGCTGGGCAGGTAGAACACCAGGCCCAGGGCCACCAGCAGGCCGGCGCGGCCCTTGGTCAGGTCGAAGGCGCTGAGCACCTGCAACCGTCCGGCGGCGATGCTGGCGGCGGGGGCCAGCGACAGACGGGCGGCCAGCCAGGCCAGGACCGCGAGGCTGGCCAGCGGCGCGAGACTCGCGGCGAAGGCGGCCAGGGGACCCGACAGCGCCGCCTTCCAGGCCTCGGACGAGGTGGCGTCGAAGCCGGGCGCGGCGGCGCGGGCGACGCCCAGGGACACGGCCCCGACCACCACCAGCAGCACGGAGATCACCACCAGGAAGATCAGGGCGAGCAGCAGCTGCACCCCGGCCATCAGCGCCTCTTCACGCCCCCAGCGCAGGCCGGCCAGGCCCGCCGGGCGGTCGAAGGCGGCGCGATAGAGGGCGCCATAGGCCAGTGCGGCGGCGAGGAAGTCGGCCAGCAGCACCCAGCCCCCGCCGGCGAAGCGGCCGGCCAGTCCGAGCAGGCTGGCCGCGGCCAGGGCGGCCCAGGTGCGGGGCGCAAGACGGGTCACGCCGGTGATCCCGGCCCGCGCCGTCGCGCCGATCGCGATCGATGCCTCGCCCATTTCGCTCCCAAGCCCTCAGCCGCCGGCAGTCTAGCCCGCGCCGCGCCATCAGACGACGAGTCGGCGCGGGCGTGGCGTGGATTTTACGCCGGCGTGGCCTCGGGGCCGCTTTCGACCGGCGGTTCGGGCGGAGCGGGCGGCGGCGGAGCTGCGGCCTCCCCGGCGGCCGTCGCGGTCAGCTGCTGATAGGCGCTGGCCCACGGCGCGATGTAGATCGTCAGCACCGCCGATTGGACGAGCGCCAGGATCGGCGCGGCTACGAGCAGCCAGGGCCAGAACCGGTGCAGGAACTCGTCCGGTCCGGCGATCTTGGCCAGGTCCTGCCAGGACCCGGCGAGCGACAGGGCGACGACGATCAGCAGGACCAGGCCCACGACCATCTCCAGGGCCATGACCAGCAGCGTGGACAGCAGAGCCATGCCCAGCAGGCGCAGCGACGAGCCCTTGGTCAGAGACCAGGATTCGAACAGCACCAGGCGGCGGCTGGAAAAGGTCATCGGCCAGGCCATGGACAGCCGCAGCAGCGCCCAGACGATAGCGACCAGCCCGGCGATCACCGTCAGGATCCCGAGCGCGATGCCGGCGACCTTGCCGGCCGCGAAATAGGTCAGGAAGCCGACGAGCAAGCCCGCGATCACCGCGACGAAGTAGACGATGTACCAGCCGATGACGAAGATCACCGTCAGCAGCAGCATCCAGCCCTCGCTGGCCCCGACCCGAAGATAGAAGCCCCGGCGGGCCTGCGGCTCCAGCACGGCCCGGAAGATGGCGGCGGCCACCAGGGTCTGGGCCAGGACCTGCAAGACGAAGGTTCCGACGTTGGCCAGCATCATGCGCGCCTGCATGGCCATTACCTGAGCGAAGGCTTCGGGATCCTGCGCCGCCGCCGCGTTCTGGTTCAGCTCGCTCATGCGCACGATGTCGCCGATCAACGGCGCGTAGAGGCCGATCAGCGGCGCGATCATCAGCACCAGCAGCGCCACGCCCCAGACCGCCACCGACGCTGGTTCGCGCCCCAGCAGGTTCCAGCCGGCCACCGCCGCCGTCGTCGCGGAAAACCTCTTCGCCACCCCAAATCCCCCAAATAGAAACACACGCTCGGAGGTGGAGCTTACACGGCAGTTCCGTCTTGGCGAGGGCGGAGGTATGAGGACCGCCATGACCACCTCCCCCATTCACGTGATCGGCGGCGGCCTCGCCGGTTCCGAGGCCGCCTGGCAGATCGCCCAGGCCGGCGTTCCCGTCATCCTGCACGAGATGCGTCGCGACGACGCCGCCGGCAAAGTCACCACCGATGCGCACCAGACCGATGGCCTGGCCGAGATGGTGTGCTCCAACTCGTTCCGCTCGGACGACTGGCAGTTCAACGCCGTTGGTTTGCTGCACGCCGAGATGCGGCGCTGCGATTCCATCATCATGTCGGCGGCCGACCAGCACCAGGTGCCGGCCGGCGGCGCCCTGGCGGTCGACCGCGACGGCTTCTCCGAAGAAGTCACCCGCCGCCTGGAAACTCATCCGCTGGTCACCATCGTCCGCGAGGAGATCGCCGGCCTGCCGCCGGAAGCCTGGGACAGCGTCATCGTCGCCACCGGCCCGCTGACCTCGCCGGCCCTGGCCCAGGCGGTGCTCGACCTGTCGGGCGAAGGCCAGCTGTCGTTCTTCGACGCCATCGCGCCGATCATCCACCTCGAATCCGTCAACATGGACGTCGCCTGGCGCCAGTCGCGCTACGACAAGGAAGGCCCCGGCGGCGACGCGGCCGCCTACATCAACTGCCCGATGAACAAGGAGCAGTACGAGGCCTTCATCGACGCCCTGCTCGAAGGCCCCAAGGCCGAGTTCAAGGAGTGGGAGAACGTCCCCTATTTCGACGGCTGCCTGCCGATCGAGGTGATGGCCGAGCGCGGCCGCGAGACCCTGCGCCACGGCCCGATGAAGCCCGTGGGCCTGACCAACCCGCGCGACCCGACCGTGAAGTCCTACGCCATCGTCCAGCTGCGCCAGGACAACGCTCTGGGCACCCTGTGGAACATGGTCGGCTTCCAGACCAAGCTGAAGCACGGCGTCCAGGCCGAGACCTTCCGCATGATCCCTGGGCTGGAGAACGCCCAGTTCGCACGCCTTGGCGGTCTGCATCGCAACACCTTCATCAATTCGCCCAAGCTGCTCGACAAGGGCCTGCGCCTGAAGGCCCAGCCGCGCCTGCGCTTCGCCGGCCAGGTCACGGGCGTCGAGGGTTATGTCGAGAGCGCCGCCATCGGCCTGCTGGCCGGCCGCTTCGCCGCCGCCGAGCGCAAGGGGGCGAGCCTTGAAGCCCCGCCGCCCTCGACGGCCCTGGGCGCCCTGGTCGAGCACATCACCGGCGGACACCTGGAGGGCGCGCACGGCGGATCCTTCCAGCCGATGAACATCAACTACGGCCTGCTGCCGCCGCTGGAGGCCCCCAAGGTCGACGAGGACGGCAAGAAGATCCCGCTGAAGGAACGCGGCCGCGCCAAGAAGCGGCTGATGAGCCTGCGGGCGCTGAAGGACCTGGAGGCCTGGCTGACGGCCGGCTGAGCCGAAGCCGGCCTCCTCCGACTTGAAGAAAACGGCGTCCGCCCCGTCCAAGGCGGAAACGCGCGGCCGTGGAACCTTGGCGTTCCCGGCCGCGCCCCGTCGCGGCGTCTTTCGCGAGACCGCCCCATGCTCCGCCTCATCAGCGCCGCCGTCGCGACCACGGCCCTCCTGACCGCTCCGGCCCTCGCCCAGGACGTGACCTCTCCGGCCAAGGAGACGATCCTGGCCCCGTTCGACATCGTCCGCACCGAGGTGAAGAGCGTCGGTCCCGACGTGGTCTTCCGCGTGCAGGTGCGCGGCAAGGCCGGCGAGCTGAAGCCCAAGGCGACCGGCCAGTTCGCCGGCAGCGCCGTCTGGAGCTACGTCTGGCCGACCTCGCTGGACAGCGGCGGCGTCGGCTTCGAGGGCGGCCAGGGCATCCTGGCCCTGGCGGTGACCTTCCACCCCGACTTCGACGACGCGGCCTATGGCGGCGTGAACCGCCACGTCTGGCATCCGCACTGGGTGGTGCTGGTTCCCGACGACGCCTGCGGCAAGGGCGCGCTGAAGGTCCGCGACATTCCCGAGGGCGCCAAGCCTAAGGTGCCGGCCACCTGGCCCGGCGTGCCGCTGCTGATCGACAGCCCGAGCTATCCGACCACCCTTGCCACGGACACGGTCGAGGTGAAGGTCCCGGCCGGCGTGATCGGCGCGGTCGAGGGGGTGAAGTTCGACGGCGTGACCTCGGCCCTCAAGGTCAACGCCAACCTGCACGCGCCCTTGCTGTGCATCTCCGACATCTTCGACGTCGCTTCCGGCGACCTCAGCCTGCCCGGCCGCATCGGCCGCTGATCTCCCGCCGATCGCGGATCAGGCGCCGGGCGGGCCTCCCCGCCCGGCGCTGTCGCACGCCTCGGACGCGGGCGCCGCCCAGGCGGCGCGCCCCCGGAAAGCGGAGCCGTTTTCCGCCCCGGCGCGACATTTCGCCCCAGTTCGCAAACCACCGGTTTGTTGCCCGGAAGCTACGCCCGACCGCATATTTGCCGTGATCGACGTTCGCGGATCGATTTCGATTTGATCCCGACGCCATGTTTCGCCTTAATGACACCGGTAGCTATTTTAATGACACCGGTAGCGGTTAGCGCTACCAACAAGAAACGTATCACGGGTCAGGCCGCTCAATGAGCCGGGTCCGTCGGGAAGAACTGGGAGGGAATATGTTGCAAGTCACCTCGCGGCGGAGCCGCGCCCGCGTGCTGTGCGACCGAGCGTCGCTCGGCGCTCTGACCATCGCCGGCAGCCTGCTGATCACCGGCGCCGCCTTCGCTCAAGACACCGCACCCGCCGCCGCTCCGGGCCAGACCGAAGAGAACGCGGTCGAGGAAGTGGTCGTCACCGGCTATCGCGCCGCCCTGCAGAGCGCCCTCAGCGTCAAGCGCAACGCCAACGTGATGGTCGACGCCATCAACGCCGAGGACATCGCCGACTTCCCCGACGCCAACCTCGCCGAGTCGCTGCAACGCCTGCCGGGCGTTTCGGTCGACCGCGAGAACGGCGAAGGCCGCACCATCACCGTCCGCGGCCTGGGCAGCGACTTCACCCGCGTTCGCCTGAACGGCCTGGAGGCCCTGTCGACAGCCGGTCCGTCGATCGCCGGCGACGCCGCCAACCGCTCGCGCGGCTTCGACTTCAACACCTTCGCCTCGGAACTGTTCAGCGCCCTGAAGGTGCAGAAGACCGCCTCGGCCGAAACCGACGAAGGTTCGCTGGGCGCGACGGTCGACCTGGAGACCGGCAAGCCGCTGAACTTCAAGGACCGCCGCCTGGCCCTGTCGATCGCCGACGCCTACTACGAAAACGGCGGCTCGCACTCGCCGCGCGTCGCGGGCCTGCTGTCGGATCGCTGGGAAACCAACTGGGGCGACTTCGGCGCCCTGTTCTCGCTGGCCTACAACAAGCGCAACCAGATCATCGACAGCTACCAGCGTCAGGCCGGTCAGTCGGAATACACCTATCGCGGCTCGACCTTCCTGGCGACCAACTCGACCGCCACCTCGCCGCGCCGCCAGGGTTTCGCGACCCCGACCGGCACCTCTTGCAACGGCGGCGTGATCCCGGGCGTCAACATCACCAACTCGGCGATCTGCTCGATGCTGGTGGGCTCGAACTCGACCGCCTACAACCTGGTCAACAGCCCCTCGAGCGCGACGACCAACGCCACGACCCTGACCAACACCGGCACGATCACCGCCGCCGGCCCGCTGGTCCGCATCCCCGCCCTGGCCACGCTGAACCAGCAGGACCTGGAGCAGAAGCGCCTGGGCCTGACCGGCGCGCTGCAATGGCGCCCGACCGCCCGGACGACCATCTCCTATGACTGGGTCTATTCGGAGCTGGACCAGTCGTCGGTCAACTATCAGGTCCAGACCGTCGGCCTGAACCGCAACAACACCAACGCCAACCTCTATGCGCTGTCCAACAGCACGGCGGCCGCCACCAAGCGCGGCCTGTACGCCTCGTGCACGGCGCAGGAAGCGACCGCGATCCGCGACGCCATCGACTGCGGCCAGGTGCTGAACGGCGGCGCCTTGGTCTCGGGCACGACCAACAGCTACAACCCCTACAACCTCGACCCGTACGACTACTACAACAGCACCTCGTCGGTCGGTTACGTCGCCAGCACCTACGGCGCCTCGATGGTCGACAAGTTCATCGGCCGCCCCAGCGTGCGCCTGATCGACGCCGCCCTGTCGCCCAGCGGCGCCAACGCCGACTACCTGAAGCTGGGCAATGTCGACCTGCGCTCGGCGGCCGACGCGGCCCTGTTCACCACCTACTTCCGCCAGTCGTCGCTGAAGCTGGACCACGAGTTCACGGACAACTTCTCGATGACCGCCGTCTGGGGCAAGTCGTCGTCGAAGAACAAGACGCAAGGCCTGCTGGCCGACTTCATCCGCCTGGACTCGGGCCAGGGCGTGGCCGGCGACGACTACCTCGTCTACGACGCCCGCGGCGGCGGCGACATGCCGCTGCTGAACCTCGGCTTCGACGCGACGAAGTCGACGGCCTGGGACTTCGTGAAGGGCTATTCGGCCCTGCGCCACTTCCAGCGCTTCACCAACAACGACTACGAGACCCTGCGCTTCGACTTCAAATATTCGGTCGATGACAATCTCGACGTGAAGTTCGGCATCAGCCGGCGCGAATACGGCTTCTCGACCGCCGAATATCGCCGCCTGACCGGCGAGACCCTGAACCCAAGCCTGAAGGAAGCCGGCGTCACCGTCGCCGACGTCAGCAAGGTCGTGAACTGGGGCACCGGCCTGGACGTCCCGGCCGGCACCACCACCGCCTTCCTGGTCCCCGACCTGCAGAAGATGATCAACCTGTTCCAGTTCGACTGTAACTGCGTCAACAAGTGGGGCGACTGGCGCCTGTCCTACCTGGCCAGCGCCGCCAACCGCTACGCGGTCGACGAGAAGGACACCGGGGCCTACGTCCAGTTCGACTACAACACCGAGGTGTTCGGCCGCACCCTGCGCGGCAACGTCGGCACCCGCTACGCCCTCACCGAGGTGGAGTCGTCGGGCCTGACCAACACCTCGCGGCCGATCGCCGGCGAGAACAAGTATCACGACGTCCTGCCCTCGCTGAACGCCGCCTACGAGGTGGCCGACAACATGATCGTCCGCTTCGGCGCGGCCAAGGTGATGGCGCGTCCGATGCTGGCCAACCTGGCGCCCAGCGTCACGGCCATCAGCGTGCCGACCGCGGCCGGCGCGACGACCGGCGGCTCGCTGACGGTCGGCAATCCGAAGCTCGACCCGTTCCGGGCGGTCAACTACGACCTGAGCTTCGAGTGGTACTTCACCACCGGGGCCCTGGTGTCGGTCGCGATCTTCGACAAGCAGATCAACAACTTCCCGCAGACCCTGATCAACAACGCGCCGCTCAGCGCGATCATGGACGCCGACGGGATCGCCTCCCTGCGGGCCGCCCAGACCAACGTCAACGCGCTGGCCTATATCGACGCCGACAACACCTTCGACATCCGCCAGTTCGGCAACGCGCCGGGCGGCTACATCCGCGGCATCGAGTTCAACTACCAGCAGGACCTGACCTTCCTGCCCTGGTACTTCAAGAACCTCGGCGTCCAGTTCAACGCCACGCACCTGGAGTCGGAACTGGAGTACATCGTGACTCCGGCCAACAGCCGTACGGGCGCGGCGGCCGTCACGGCCAAGGGTCCGTTCACCGGCGCCTCGCCGGACGCCTTCAACTTCACGGTCTACTACGAAGTCGACAAGTTCTCGGCCCGCCTGTCCTCGTCCTATCGCAAGGGCTACCGCACGACCTATCCGATCGCCGCGGGCACCTGCGAGCCGGGCTTCTGCGACTCCCCGCTGGTCAACGACTTCCTGGGCAGCGAGAAGACCTTCAACCTCGACGGTTCGGCCACCTACAAGCTGAACAAGAACGTCACCCTCTCGCTGGAAGCCCTGAACCTGACGGATCAGAAGGAACAGCGTTGGGCCTACGAGAACGACCCCGTCGTGACCCGCTACGCGGCGACCGGCCGGTCGTTCTTCCTGAGCGCGCGCGTCGTCTACTGACGGCTCGCGAGCAACGCCCTGGGGCGTCTCAACTCCCCGACATCGCTGGCGGCGCGGAAATCTTCCGCGCCGCCTTTTTCTTGTCCGCGCCGGTCCCGCCCGGATTGGGGAAGAAGCGGAAGCCCTTGAACAGGATCCGCAGCGCCTCCCAGTGGATGGCCGCCAGCACCCCGACCACCTGCCAGGGATGGCCCAGCATGGCCCGCAGCAGCCCCCGGTCGCTCAGCGGCTCGCGCCGGCCGGTGAAGCTGGCCGCCAGCACCCGGCCCTGGTCGTCATGGACGTCGATCCCCACCCGCACCGCCTCGCGCGGCGGGGCCAGGGTGAAGGCGTAGCGCAGGTCCATCGGCATGAAGGGCGAGACGTAGAAGGTCTTGTCGCAGCCCTGCACCACCACCCCGTCCTCGCGGGCGGTGGCCGGCAGCACGTAGTCGTTGCGCTCGCCGAAGGTGTTGCTGACCGCATAGACCACCGCCGCCAGCCGCTCGTCGGCGTCGTGATGGAAATAGACCGTCAGCGGGTTGAAACCGTGGCCCAGCACGCGGGGCATGCACAGGGCCGCGATGCGGCCGCCGGGATGGTGCAGGCCGTGCCGGGCCAGCAGCGCCTCGATCTGCGGCTTGACCGGCGCGCGCCGACGCTCGGCGTGGTCGCGGTCGTGATAGCTGAGCAGATTCAGGGCGTTGTGCGAGAAGAGGCGCAGGCGCGCCCCGGCCGCGTCGAGCTCGTCGAGATCGAGCAGCAGCATGAAGATCCGATAGCTCAGCCGGTGCCGGCGCGGTCGGGCGCGGTCGTGGACGACGAGGCCGGAATAGAGGGCCGAGCGTAGGGTCATGCGGCCAGTTCCGGCTGCGCTGGCGTCGTCGCGCCCAGGACGATGCGCCCGGACGGATCGGCGACGGTCCAGGGCCGGCGCACCCCGCCCAACTGCTCGGCCACGGCCAGGCCGGCCTGCAAGCCGTCCTCATGGAAGCCCGAGCCGAAATAGGCCCCCGCGAACCAGGTGCGCCGCGCGCCCTGCAGCGACCACAGGCTCGCCTGCGCCGCCATGGCCGGGCCGTCGAACAGCGGATGCTCGTAGACCTGGTCGTGCAGCACCTGGCCCGGCGCGCGGTCGGGATTGAGCGACAGGAAGAAGGGATCTTGGCCCGGCAGCGGCTGGAGGCGGTTCATCCAGTAGGTGACGCCGCCCACGCCCTCGCCGTCCCTCCCCTCTGCTCTGCGACGCCCAACGTGGTTCCAGCTGGCCCAGGCCTTCGCGCGGCGCGGCATCAGGGCGCGGTCGCGGTGCAGCACCGCGCGGTTGCGGCTGTAGCGGAAGGCGCCCAGCAGGGCCGCCTCCTCCGAGGTCGGTTTGGCCAGCATGGCCAGGGCCTGGTCGGCATGGGCGGCGATCACCACCTGGTCGAAGCGCCGGGTCTCGCCCGCGCCATCCTCGATGGTCACGTGGTCGGGTTGGCGGTCGATCCGCCGCACCGGCCGCGACAGCAGGATCTCACCGTCGGTGTCGGCCGCGATGGCGGCGACATAGCGGGCGCTGCCGCCGGCCACGGTGCGCCAGATCGGCCGCTTGTCGATCGGCAGCATCAGGCCGTGATTGTCGAAGAACCGCAGGAAGGCGCCGGCCGGGAACTCGCGGATGTCGGCCAGCGAGGTCGACCAGATCGCCGCGGCCTGCGGCAGCAGGTGGTCCTCCTGGAACGCCCGCCCGAACCCTTGGGCGTCGAGATAGTCCACCAGCCGGCAAAAGCCGTCGTCGCGCAGGGCCCGGGCGTCGCGCGCCCCGGCCCGATAGAAGCGCATGACATCGAGCAGCATGCGCAGGAAACGCGGGTTCACCAGGTTGCGCTTCTGGGCCAGCAGGTTGCTGGAGGAATATTCCAGCGCCCCATCGTCGAGCGAGACGCCGAACGACATGTCGCTGTCGACCGTCTCGACGCCCAGATGCGCGAACAGGGCCGTCAAGTTGGGATAGTTCGGCTCGTTGTAGACGATGAAGCCAGTGTCCACCGCCGCCTCGCCCACCCGCACGGTGTTGGCGTGGCCGCCCAGCCGCTCGTCGGCCTCGTACAGCGTCACCTCGTGGCGCTTCGACAGCAGCCAGGCCGCCGAAAGCCCTGAAATCCCGGAGCCGACGACGGCGATGTGCTGACGAGAGGACGAACTGGACATCGATGCTCCTGGGGTGCTCCTGGCAAGGCTCTGCTTGCAGCTACGGAGCAAGGGCGATCCCGGACGCATGCATCCGAACATCGATCGCCGCCGTAGCTCCGACCGAAGGTCGCCGGCGGCGGCCGATCGGACGGAGATCCCATGACCGACGCGACGACGAGCGACCCCGCCCTGGCCGCGCCTGGCGCCGAAGCAGAGCGCGGGCGGGCCGGCGGCGGCCTGGTCTCGGCCCTGGTGCGCCTGGCCCAGGACGCGCCGGTTCCTGATTTCGTCGCGCGGCTGGCGATCGAGCAGCTGGTGGCCGGCGCCCGGCGCTCGCTGGAGGGCGCCGAGCCCGACGCCGGCCAGCGCTTCGCCGAGGCCATGGCCGACCGCCCGATCGCCACCCACGTCGAAGACGCCAACGCCCAGCACTACGAACTGCCCGCCGCCTTCTTCGAGGCGGTGCTGGGTCCGCACCTGAAATATTCCAGCGGCTTCTACCCGCCCGGCGTCCGTGAACTGGCCGAGGGCGAGGTCGCCGCCCTGCGCGAGACCGAGATCCACGCCGACCTGCGCGACGGCCAGTCGGTGCTGGAGCTGGGCTGCGGCTGGGGGTCGCTGTCGCTGTGGATGGCCGAACGCTTTCCCAACTCGACGATCACGTCGGTGTCGAACTCGGCCTCGCAGAAGGCCTTCATCGACCGCCGCGCCGCCGCCCGAGGCCTCTCGAACCTCACCGTCGTCACCGCCGACATGAACGCCTTCGAGGCCGGGCGTCGGTTCGACCGCGTCGTCTCGGTCGAGATGTTCGAGCACATGAGCAACTGGCGGGCGCTGCTGACGAGGGTACGGACCTGGCTCGAGCCCGACGGCCTGCTGTTCCTGCACGTCTTCACCCACGTCGCGACGCCCTATCGCTTCGAGACCGACGACCCGGACGACTGGATCGCCCGCTACTTCTTCAGCGGCGGGATCATGCCCAGCCACGACCTGGCGAGGCAGTTCCCCGACCTGTTCGAGGTGGCCATGGACTGGCGCTGGAGCGGCGAGCACTACGCCCGCACCGCCCGGCAATGGCTGGAGCGGTTCGACGCCGCCCGCGCGACGATCGATCCGATCCTGGTCGAGGTCTATGGCGACCGGGCCGCCGTCTGGCGGCGACGCTGGCGGCTGTTCTTCCTGGCGACGGCCGGCCTGTTCGGCCATCGCGGCGGCCGCGACTGGGGCGTCAGCCACTACCGCCTGCGACCCGTCGCCTGATCCCCAATCCAAGGAAACACCATGCTTCGCTACGCCGCCGGCTACCTGGCGACCGCCGTCGTCTTTCTGGCCATGGACGCCGTCTGGCTGACCCAGACGGCCGAGCGCCTCTACCGCCCGCACATCGGCGCGCTGATGGCCGACAAGCCCAACCTCGTCGCCGCGCTCGCCTTCTACCTGATCTACATCGGCGCCGTGCTGGGCCTGGCGATCATCCCGGCCCTGCGGCCAGGCGGCGGCTGGTCGCGGCTGCTGACCAGCGCGGCGCTGTTCGGCCTGGCGGCCTACGCCACCTACGACCTGACCAACCAGGCGACGCTAAAGACCTGGTCGACCGTGATCACCCTGGCCGACATGGCCTGGGGGACCTTCGTCACCACCATCGCGGCCTCGGCGGGCTATTTCGTCGCCAGTCGGCTTGGCGGACGCTAGCCGTTGCCAGCCTCGCGGCCCCGTGCGACCGTCCGTCGCAGATTCAGGCGCCAGGGGACCCTCGGTTGGACGCAGACTCAAGCCGCGCCTTGCTTTCGCGAGCCCTCGCGCGCGTCGCCAACCGCGACCACGACGCTCTCAAATACGTCTATCGGCACACGTCGGCGAAACTGCTGGGCGTGGTCCTCCGTATCTTGAATGATCGCGAGGAGTCCGAGGACGTGCTGCAGGACGTGTATCTTACGGTGTGGAACAAGGCCGACCGGTTCGATCCGGAGAAGGCCAGCCCCATCACCTGGCTGGTCAGCCTGGCCCGCAACCGCGCCATCGACAAGCTGCGCGCCCGGGGAACCCGGGTGATGACCGGCGTCGAGGAAGCCGAGGCCCTGCCCGACGCCGCGCCGCTGGCCTCGGCCCGGGTCGAGGCCGACGAGGATCGCCAACGCCTCGACGGGTGCCTCGATCAGTTGGACCCCAAGCACTCCGGCGCCGTGCGCAAGGCCTTCTTCGAGGGCCTGACCTATGACGCCCTGGCCCAGGCGGTGGGCGTGCCGCTGGGCACGATGAAAAGCTGGATCCGGCGCAGCCTGATCAGCCTGCGGGCCTGTCTCGAAGCATGACCGACGCGACCGACATCCCGCCGGAAGGCGAAGAACGTCCTCTGGCCGGGGAGTACGTGCTGGGCGTGCTAGCGGCTGACGAACGCGCCGAAGCCGAGCGCCGCATCGTGGCCGAGCCGGCCTTCGCCCGGTCCGTGGCCTGGTGGGAGGAGCGCCTGACGCTGCTGGCCGCCGACATTCCCTCGGCGACGCCGTCCGAGGGCCTGTGGCCGCGCATCCAGAACCTGATCGTCGAGCCGCTGAAACCGTCGGCCTGGAACAGCGTGAACCTGTGGCGCGGCGTGGCCGCCGGCGCCCTGGCCCTGGCGGCCGCCAGCGTCGTCATCGCCGTGCTGCCGCGCCCGGCCGCGCCGCCGATCGTCGCGCCGAGCCCGGCCAAGCCACAGGCCGCCGAAGTGGCGCTGATCGCCGATCCGACCAGCAACAAGCCGATGGTGGTCGCCACCCTCGACCACGCCACCGACCAGGTGATGCTGACGCCGATGGGCATGAAGATGCCCGAAGGTCGCGACGCCGAGCTGTGGATCATCCCCGAGGGCCAGAAGGCGATCTCGCTGGGCGTGATCCCGACGAACGCGCCCAAGCGCATCCCGATGCCCGAAGGCCTGCGCGGCGCGGGCACCTACACCGCCCTGCTGGCCGTCACCGACGAGCCGATCGGCGGCTCGCCCACGGGCGTGGCCACCGGCTCGGTGCGCGCGGCGGGCAAGTTCCTCCGCGGCTAGACCGGGAGCCTCTTCGCGCCGCACGCGTTGGCCCCGGTCATGAGCACCATCGCAGACCGGCTGCCTGACTGGCTGAACGACTCCGTCTGGCTGATCGCCTGGGCGCCGCCCTGGATCGTCAGCCTCGTGCTGATCGCCCTGGCCGTCGTGCTGGCCTGGAGCGTCCATGCCGTGGCCGTGCGGATGGTGCGCCACTCGCTGTCCAAGCGCGACGCCTTCTGGCAGGCCCTGATCGCCCGCACCCGCCGGCCCACCCGCATGGCCTTCGTGGTCGCCGCCCTGGGCGCGGCGGCCTCGGTCGCGCCGCTCGACGCCGCCCAAGCGGAAACCGCCAAGCACGTGCTGCTGGTGCTGTTCATCCTCCTGCTGGGCTGGATGGCGATGACCGCGCTCGACATCGGCGCGGCCCTCTACCTGCGAGGCTTCAAGGTCGACGTCGAAGACAACCTGCTGGCCCGCAAGCACATCACCCAGATCCGCATCCTGCGGCGGGCCATGGCGATCCTGGTCGGCATCTTCACCCTGGCCCTGGCCTTGATGACCATCCCCGGCGTGCGGCAGTGGGGGGTCAGCCTGCTGGCCGCCGGCGGCGCGGCCTCGGTGATCGTGGGCCTGGCCTTGCAGCCCCTGCTGACCAACCTGATCGCCGGCATCCAGATCGCCGTCACCCAGCCGATCCGCATCGACGACGCCGTCATCGTCGAGAAGGAGTGGGGCAATATCGAAGAGATCAACGCCACCTACGTGGTCGTGCGCCTGTGGGACTGGCGGCGGATGGTGCTGCCGCTCAGCTACTTCATCCAGACCCCGTTCCAGAACTGGACCCGCGAGAACGCCGCCCTGATCGGCACGGCCATGCTCTATGTCGATCCCGCCACCCCGGTGGACCGCCTGCGCGCCAAGCTGGAGGAGATCGCCCGCGCCTCGAAGCTGTGGGACGGCAAGGTCGTGAACCTGCAGGTCACCGACATCACGCCCGAGGTCATGGAAGTCCGCTGCCTGGTCAGCGCCCGCAACGCCCCAGTGACCTTCGACCTGCGCTGCGAGGTGCGGGAAAAGATGATGGCTTTCCTGCGCGACGAACTGCCCGAGGCCTTCCCGAAGAAGCGGCTGGCGCTGGCGGCGGAGGGCTAAGCCACGTTTCCCCTCCCCCTTGATGGGGGAGGGAGGAAGACAAGCTTCAAGTAAGTGATTTATGACTTACGAACAGGCGCCCGCCTCGTTGGCTGGCGCTTGCGCGGGCAATCGGCGATGACTTGACCGTCGCGCCGCTTGCTCAGGGGGACGGGCGGGCGCAGCCTGCTACCCATGGGGCGACGAAATGCGGGGAGCGTGGTGACGCGGGAATTCGAGATCGGCGTCAGGGCCAAGGCCCGCTGCGACCTGATGGGCGCGGCGCCTTTCAGCGAGGCCGACGACATGCTGGTGCGGCGCTTCCTGACCAGCGCCCACAAGGCCGCCCTCGACACCCTGAAGTTCTGGATGGAAGAGGCCGGCATGGCCGCCCGCCTCGACGCCGCCGGCAACCTGGTCGGCCGCTACGAGGGCGAGACGCCGGGCGCCCCGGCCCTGCTGATCGGCTCGCACATCGACAGCGTGCGCAACGGCGGCCGCTATGACGGGGCGCTTGGGGTGATGCTGGCGATCGACGTCATCGAAGCCTTCCACCGCCAGGGCCGCCGCCTGCCCTTCGCCATCGAGGCCATAGCGTTCGGCGACGAGGAGGGCTCGCGCTTTCCCGCCTCCATGGCTTGCAGCCGCGCCGTGGCCGGCACGGTCGATCCCAAGGTCATGGAGATGACCGACGCGGAGGGCACGAGTCTCGCCCAGGCCTTCGCCGCCTTCGGCCTTGACCCGACGCGCCTGATCGAAGCCGCGCGCGCGCCCGGCGAGGTGTTCGCCTTCCTCGAAGCCCATATCGAGCAGGGCCCGGTGCTGGAGGCCGAGGGCCTGGCCCTGGGCGTTGTCGGCGCCATCGCCGCCCAGAAGCGCCTGATGGTGCGGTTCAAGGGACAAGCCGGTCACGCCGGCACCACGCCGATGGGGCTGCGCAAGGACCCCGGCCCCGCCGCCGCCGAGGCGGTGCTGGCCCTGGAGCGCATCTGCCGCGAGGGCCCGCTGGCGGGGACCGACGGTCTCGTCGGCACGGTCGGCCGCATGACCGCCCTGCCCGGCGCCTTCAACGTCATTCCCGGCGCCGTCGAGTTCTCGATGGACATCCGCGCCGAGACCTCGGCCACCCGCGACGCGGCCGTCGAGGCCGTGAGCGCCGAGATCGAGGCCATCGCCGCACGGCGCGGGCTGGCGGTCTCCGTCACCCTGATGCAGGCCCTGGCCGAGAGCCCCTGCGACGCCGGCCTGACCGACCTGCTGTCCGAAGCCGTGGCCGACCTTGGCGGACCGGTCCGCCGCCTGCCCAGCGGCGCGGGCCACGACGCCATGGTCATCGCCGACCTCTGCCCCACCGCCATGCTGTTCATCCGCTGCGAGGGCGGGATCAGCCACAACCCCGCCGAAGCCGTCACCGACGCCGACTGCGCCCTGGCGGCGCGGGCGATGGTCGGGTTCGTGGAGCGACTGGCGACACGCAACGATTTCTCGAAGACGCCCGAATGAACACCTTCAAAGAACTCGACCACCCCGCCCGCCTGCTGATGGGCCCCGGCCCGATCAACGTGCACCCGCGCGTGCTGCGGGCCATGTCGGTGCAACTGCTGGGCCAGTTCGATCCCGAGTTCACCGGCTACATGAACGAGACGATGGCGCTCTATCGCGGCGTCTTCCAGACCAGCAACCGCTGGACCTTCCTCATCGACGGCACTTCGCGCGCCGGGATCGAGGCGGCGCTGGTCTCGACCCTGGTTCCGGGCGACGACATCGTGGTGGTCAACGCCGGGCGCTTTGGCCTGCTGCTGGCCGAGATCGCCGAACGCTGCGACGCCAAGGTCACCTTCGTCGAGGGCGAGTGGGGCCAGGTCGTCGACCCGCAGGCCGTGGAAGATGCTGTCGCACGGGTGAAGCCGCGCCTGGTGGCCTGCGTGCACGGCGACACCTCGACCACCATCGCCCAGCCGATCGAGGCCATCGGCGAGATCTGCGCCCGGCACGACGCGCTTCTGTATGTCGACGCCACCGCCACCCTGGGCGGCATGAGCGTGCCGGTCGACGCCTGGAAGGCCGACATCGTCACCGCCGGCCTGCAGAAGTGCCTGGGCGGCCCCTCCGGCTCGGCCCCGATCACCATCAGCGACAAGGCCGCCGACCACATCTTCAGCCGCCGCCATGTCGAGAAGGGCCTGGCCGGTCCTGGCGCGACGGGTAACGGCCGCCGCATCGCCTCCAACTATTTCGACCTGGCGATGATCATGGACTACTGGTCCGACAAGCGCCTGAACCACCACACCGAGGCGGCCAGCATGCTGTTCGCCGCCCGCGAATGCGCGCGGATCGTGCTGGAGGAAGGGCTCGAGGCCCGCTTCGCCCGCCATGCCCAGGCCGGCGCCGCGATGACCGCCGGGATCGAGGCCCTGGGCCTCCAGGTCTATGGCGACCAGGCCCACAAGATGGCCAACGTCACCGGCGTGATCGCCCCGGCCGGCGTCGACTACGACCGGGTGAAGGCCCGCATGCGCACCGAGTTCGAGATCGAGATCGGCGCGGCCTTCGGGCCTCTTGCGGGAAAGATCTGGCGCATCGGCACCATGGGCGTGAACGCCCGCAGGCACGCGGTTCTGCAGACCCTTGCGGCGCTGGAGGCGGTGCTGAGGTGGGAGGGCTTCGTCGCGCCGGCGGGAGCGGGCGTGGATGCGGCGGCGGGGGTGTTTGGATGAGCATCTCCGTACAAAAAATCTCGTCATCCCGGACGGCCGAAGGCCGATCCGGGACCCAGGGGCAAGCGGCAATGCGGCGGCCCCTGGGTCCCGGCTCTTCGCTTCGCTACGGCCGGGATGACGTGAAAAGTTTCGGGGGAATGGAATGACCCCCTACCCCCGCGACCTCGTCGGCTATGGCGAACATCCGCCGCACGCCCAATGGCCCAACGGCGCGCGCGTGGCCGTGCAGTTCGTGCTGAACTACGAGGAAGGCGCCGAGCGCAGCGTGCTGCACGGCGACAAGGTCAGCGAGTATTTCCTGTCGGAGATGGTCGGCGCCCAGCCCATCGAGGGCGCGCGGCACATGTCGATGGAGAGCCTCTACGAATACGGCTCGCGCGCCGGCTTCTGGCGCATCCGGCGCCTGTTCGAGGAATTCGGCCTGCCGCTGACCGTCTACGGCGTCGCCCAGGCCATGGAGCGCCATCCGGACGTGGTCGAGGCGATGATGAAATCCGGCTGGGAGATCGCCAGCCACGGCTATCGCTGGATCGACTACCAGCACTTCCCCGAAGACCTGGAACGCGAGCACATCGAGAAGGCCATTGAGGTGCACAAGCGGCTGACCGGCGAGCGGCCGCTCGGCTGGTACCAGGGCCGCACCAGCCCCAACACCGCGCGGCTGGTCGCCCAGGAGGGCGGCTTCGTCTACGACGCCGACAGTTACAGCGACGACCTGCCCTACTGGGACGACCAGCACGGCCGCGCCCAGCTGATCGTGCCCTACACGCTCGACACCAACGACATGCGCTTCGCCGCGCCCCAGGGCTTCAACAGCGGCGACCAGTTCTTCGCCTATCTGCGCGACGCCTTCGACGCCCTCTGGCTGGAGGGCGAGACCGCGCCGAAGATGATGAGCATCGGCCTGCACTGCCGCATCGTCGGCAAGCCCGCCCGGATCATGGCCCTGCGGCGGTTCCTCGAACACGTGACCAGCCACGACAAGGTCTGGGTGGCCAAGCGGATCGATATCGCCCGCCACTGGATCGCGACGCATCCATACGGAGCCAAGGCATGAGCGCCCCGCCTCTCACCCTGGCCCGCCTCAACAGCATGAACCAGACGGGCTTTGTCACCGCCCTGGGCTTCGCCTTCGAACTGTCGCCGTGGGTCGTCGAACGCGCCTGGGACGCCCGACCGTTCGCCAGCGTCGAGGCCATGCACGGCGCGATGATGGACGTGCTGAACGCCGCCTCCGTCGACGACAAGCTGGCCCTGATCCGCGCCCACCCCGAACTGGCCGGCAAGGCCGCCATCGCCCGGGCGCTGACCGCCGAGAGCACGGCCGAGCAGGCCGGCGCCGGCCTCGACAAGCTGACGCCCGAAGAGTTCGCCCGCTTCCACGACCTCAACGCCGCCTATGGAAAGAGCTTCGGCTTTCCGTTCATCATCTGCGCGCGCCTGAACGACAAGAGCTCGATCCTGCGGGCCATGCAGGCCCGCCTTTCCAACGACCGCGAGGCCGAGATCGCCGAGGCGATCCAGCAGATCGGCCTCATCTCCAAGCTCCGCATCCAAGACGCCGTGACGCAATAGATGGACTACGATCTCGCCGCCTGGCTGAACCTGGCGCTCCGCTGGCTGCACGTGATCGCGGGCGTCGCCTGGATCGGGGCCTCGTTCTACTTCGTCTGGCTCGACAACAATCTGCGCGCTCCCGAGCCCCCCAAGGACGGGGTGAAGGGCGAACTGTGGGCCGTGCACGGCGGCGGCTTCTACCACTCGCAGAAGTACATGACGGCCCCGCCGCACATGCCGGACCACCTGCACTGGTTCAAGTGGGAGGCCTACACCACCTGGCTGTCGGGCTTTGCTCTGCTGTTCGTGCTCTACTACTGGGGCGCGCCGGTCTATCTGATCGACCCGACCAAGCACGCCTTCACCCACTGGCAGGCGGTGGGCGTGGGCCTGGCCTTCATCTTCGGCGGCCTGGCGGTCTACGAGGGCCTCTGCCGCTCGCCGCTGGTCGAGCGCCCGCGCCTGTTCGGCATCGTCTGGTTCGCCGCCCTGATCGGCGCGGCCTACGCCCTGCAGCACCTCTTCACCGACCGCGGGGCCTTCATCCATGTCGGCGCCATCATCGGCACGGCCATGGCGGCCAACGTCTTCCTGACCATCATCCCCAACCAGCGGAAGATCGTCGCCGACATGCTGGCCGGCCGCGAAGTCGATCCGCGCCTGGGCGCGGCGGGCAAGCAGCGCTCGGTGCACAACAACTACATGACCCTGCCGATCCTGTTCATCATGATCAGCAACCACTATCCGGCCATCACCGGCCATCCCAAGGCCTGGCTGCTGCTGGCGCTGATCGGGGTGGCGGGGATCTCGATCCGTCACTTCTTCAACCTGCGCCACCACGGGATCATCCGGCACGACTTCCTGTTCTACGGAGCCATGCTGATGTTCGCCGTCAGCGTGATCGTCAGCCAGAAGCCCAAGGCCCCCGCCGTGCTGGGGCCGGTCAGCTTCTTCGAGGCCCAGGCGATCGTGCAGAAGCACTGCGTGACCTGCCACAGCGCCGCGCCCACCCATCGCGGCTTCTCGGCCCCGCCCAACGGCGCGACCTTCGACAGCGCAGAGCACATCGCCCGCTATGCGCCCAAGATCCGTGAGCGCGCTGTGATCAGCACCAGCATGCCGCTTGGCAACGAGACCCATATGACCGATGAGGAGCGCGCCAAGCTTGGCGCCTGGATCGAATCCGGGGCCAAACTGCCCTGACGCCCTCCCCCTTGGCGACGCTGGAGACCGCCCCCTTGTCCGACGCCGATCACGAGGTCGCCCCCGAAGCCCCGGCCCCGCGCAAGCGCAACGCCGAGCGGACCCGCAAGGCGATCATGTCGGCGGCGCTGAAGGAGTTCTCTCAAGCCGGGTTCGCGGGCGCGCGCATCGAGCGGATCGTCAAGGCCGCCAAGTGCAACATCCGCATGCTCTACCACTACTTCGGCGACAAGAAGGGCCTCTACGTCGCCGTGCTGGAAAGCGCCTACGAGGACCTGCGCAACCGCGAAGCCGAGCTGAAGATCGATTTCGACAAGCCGATGGCCGGTTTCCTGGAGCTGCAGCGCTTCACCTTCGAATATTTCGAGAAGAACCCGAAGTTCGAGGGCCTGCTGCGCAACGAGAACCTGCTGCAGGGGCGGTTCGTGGCGCAATCGCGGAAGGTCACCGAGACGGCCTTCCCACTGCGCCGCACCATCGAGCGGCTGATCGAGAGCGGCCAGGCCCAGGGCCTGTTCCGCGACAACCTCGACCCGATCCAGATCTACGTCACCATCGCCGCCATGAGCCGCTTCCACCTGGCCAACGGCTGGTCGCTGTCGGCCACGCTGGACACCGACATGACGACGCCCGAGTGGCGCCGGGCGCGGTTGCAGCATGCGCTGGACGTGCTGGAGGGGTATCTGCGGAAGGCGTGAGACGCCTCTGACGGATTTCGTGTTAGGCTGACTGCGCGATGAAAGCCGAACCGTCCATTTTCGACGATAGCGACGACGCCGCCGAAGCCGCGGCCGACGCTGAAGGCTTGGCCGACCTGGAAGCAGGCCGGACGATTTCGCACGAGAAGATGAAGGCGTGGCTGCTGTCCTGGGGCACGCCCGAGGAAACCCCGCCGCCCGAGCGTGACTGACAGCGGCCGATGAACGACCAAGACGCGCCTGCTTTCAAGGTCGCCTGGTCGATCAGGTCTCGACGCGATCTAGAGGGCATCCGCGCCTATATCGGACAGGTTCGCCCCATCGCGGCGCAGCGCCTGGCTATCCGATTGATCGCCGCCGTCGAGGCCCTGGCTTTCCATCCACATCGCGGACGCCCCGCTGGTGGAGACGTCCGCGAACTGGTGGCGGTAGCGCCCTATGTGGTGCGCTACCGGGTGAAAGGCGGGATGGTGCAAGTCATAAGGATCAAGCACGGCGCGGAACGCCCCGACTGATCCCCTACTTCGCCATCACGTTCATCACCGCCAGGGTCATCGCCTCCACCCCCGTGCGGATGCTCGGCTCGGGGACCGGGGCGAAGAAGGGCGAGTGGTTGACGGGCAGCGGCTTGCCGGCCGCCTTGGCCTCTTCCATCGCCTTGGGATCGAAGCCGCCGATCGAGAAATAGACCGAGGGCACGCCGGCGATGATGAACTCCGAATAGTCCTCGCTGGCCGAGCCGGGCGACGGCACGGCGACCGCGTCCTTGCCAAAGGCGGCCTTGAAGACGGCGGCGGTGCGCTCGGTCAGGGCCGCGTCGTTGACCACCGCCTTGCCGCCGGGGATCAGCTGGAGGTCCGGGGCCGGGGCGCCCGACATCTCGGCCACGGCTTTGGCGGTGCGGGTCACGCCGTCGAGGATCCTGGTGCGCACGCCGTCGTCCTGGGTGCGGATGGTGCCGCGCACCTTGGCCTTGTCGGGAATGATGTTGCCGGCGCTGCCGGCCTGGATCGAGCCGACCGTGACGACACCGAACGCCGCCGGATCCTTCTCGCGGCTGATCACGCTCTGGACGTCGACGGTGAAGCGGGCGGCCATCATCACCGGGTCGATCGAGGCGGCCGGCATCGAGCCGTGGGCGCCGCGGCCGTTGAAGGTCAGCTCCAGGGCGTCGGAGGTCGAGGTCAGTACGCCAGCCTTGTAATAGACCTGCCCCGCCGCGCCGGGACCGACGTGCAAGGCGAAGCCGTAGTCGGGCTTGCCGAACTTCTCGAAGAAGCCGTCGCTGATCATCGCCTTGGCGCCGCTGACCGTCTCTTCCGACGGCTGGGCGACGAACACCAGCGTCCCCTTCCACCTGGCCTTCTGGGCGACCAGCTGGCGGGCGGTTCCGATCCAGGCGGCCATGTGCACGTCGTGGCCGCAGGAGTGGGCGACGAACACCTCGGCGCCGTTCCAGGTGGTCTTGGCGCGGCTGGCGTAGGGCAGGCCCGTCTTCTCTTCCATCGGCAGGGCGTCGAGTTCGGTGCGCACGAGAACGCTGGGGCCCTCGCCGTTCTTTAGCACCGCCACCACGCCGGTCTTGCCGACGCCTTCGGTGACCGTGAAGCCCAGGGCGCGCATTTCGGCGGCCAACTTTTTGGCGGTCTCCACCTCCTGGAAGCCGAGTTCCGGATGGGCGTGGATGTCCTTGTAGAGCGCGTCGAGCTGCGGGTAGTCGCGATCCAGCTGGGCCTTGATGGCGGTCGCCGTCGCCGGAACGTTCAGCGGCGCGGCCAGCGCGGGCGCGGCCAGCAGGGCCAGGGCGGCGGCGAGGGTGAGCTTCGGGGTCAAGGTCATGCGGCTCGCGCGGCGGACCGCGCCCTTCTGGTTTTACGCTTGAACTGAACCCTTCCCCCTTGATGGGGGAAGGGCAGGGTTGGGGGTGGTTGCGGCGATGGACGTCACGCGGGCGGCGCCAAATCCTGAACCGCTGTCACCCCCATCCCCAACCCTTCCCCCATCAAAGGGGGAAGGGAGAGCATCGAGGATCAGAACTTCCTACGGGCGTTCACCCCGAAGGTGCGCGGGGTCAATCCATAAAGCAGGTCCTGGTACCCGACGTTGCTGTTCTTGTTCATGATCCCCTCGGCGTCGGTGAGGTTGCTGACGAAGGCGTAGACGCCCCAGCCTTCGCCCTCGACCCCGGCCCGCAGGTTCACCGTGCTGAAGCCGCCGAACTTGTCGTAGTAGACGTAGGTCGGGCGGAAGGTGGAGACCATGTCGCCGGTATAGGCGTAGTCGGCGCGCACCAGGCCGTTGAGGCCCGCCACAGGCAGCGGCCAGGTGTATTGAGCCGAGGCCGCGGCCGTCCAGTCGGGCACGTTGGCGATGCGGTCGCCCTTCTTGCCGGTCGAGCCGTCGACCAGGATGTTGGCGTTGGCCTGGTCCTCGGTCAGCTCGGCCTTGGTGTAGCCCACCGAACCGTTCAGCGAGAGGCCGTGGATCGGACGGGCCGAGACCTCGAGCTCGATACCCTGGATCCGCGCCGCGCCGGCGTTGGTGATGAAGGAATAGAGGCCGTCGGCGGTGATGGCGCTGGTCTGGCGATTCTTCCAGTCGATGCGGTAGACGGCGGTGTTGGCGGTCAGCTTGCCGCCCAGCCAGCTGGTCTTCAGGCCCGCCTCGTAGTTCCACAGGCTGTCGGGATTATAGACCACGAGCTTGCTGTTGAGGCCCGGCACGTTGTTGGCGCCGCCCGGTCGGAAGCCCTCGGACGCCGTGGCGTAGGCCATGATGTCCGAGGTGATCTTGTAGCTGGCGTTGAACTTGTAGACCCAGCCCGAGGCTTCGGCGGTCTGTTCGGAATAGGCGGCCGGCGCGGCGCCGGTCAGCAGGTTGCGCTGCGTGCCCGCGCTGCCGGTGGTCTTGGTGTAGTCGTAGTGGCGCGCGCCCACCGTCAGCGACAGGCCCTCGACCTGCGGCGGCGTCCAGGTCAGCTCGCCGAACTCGGCGGTCTGCTTGACGTTGGTGTTGACGTAGCGCCCCTGCACGTACTGCATCGGGCTGTAGGGCAGGCCCGTGGCCAGGCTGGTCAGCACCGTGTTGCTGTCGATGTGGTCCTTGCGCAGCTCCATGTAGCCGCCGACCGTCCACTGCAGCTGGCCCTCGCCCTTCGACGACAGCCGCACCTCGTGGTTCCAAGCGCCCAAATAGGCCGGCTGGTAGCCGATCACGCCATAGGCGCTGCCGATATAGGGCTTGTACTGCGGGGTGAAGTCGATCGTCCGCAGCATGTCGTACTTGTAGTAGGCGCTCGACGCGGTCAGCTCGCCGATCGGGCTCGACCATTTGCCGGTGACGCTGGTCAGGTCCATCTCGGTGTTCAGCGGCAGCTTCACGACGCTGTCGGTCTTGTAGTCGCCCAGGCGGTCGTACCAGCCCTGCAGGTCGTCGGCCGACGAGTTCTGGTGGATCTTGGTGACGACCAGCGAGATGTCGTCGGTGGGCGTGAAGCCCAGCATGGCGCGATAGCCGTCGGCGTGGCTGTCGTTGATGTTCTTGGCGCCGGTCTTGACGTTGTCGACATAGCCGGGGCGGTCCTCGGTATAGGCGACGATGCGGGCGGCCAGCTTGCCCTCGATCAGCGGAATGTTGCCCATGGCCTTCAGGTACGAACCCTGCGAGCCGCCCTTGGTGGTGGTGGCCTGGGCCTCCATCGAGGCGCTGAATTCCGTGCTGTCGGGCTTGGAATAGATCACCCGGATGGTGCCGCCCATCGAGCCGCCGCCGTACAGCGTGCCCTGCGGGCCGCGCAGCACTTCCACCCGCTCGACGTCGAACAGGTTGAGGTCGGCGGCGTTGTTGGCCGGGTCCTGGGTGGTGCCCGAGGGGCCGGTGATCGAGGTCTCGTCGTAATAGAGGCCGGTGGTGGCCTCGCCCGAGCCCTGCACGCCGCGGATGGTCACGCGGCTCTGGCCAAGCTGGCCCTGGGTCAGGTTCACGCCCGGCACGGCGCGGAAATAGTCCTGCAGGCCGGTAGCGCCGATCTTCTGCAGGCTGTCGCCGGTGACGGCGCTGATGGCCATCGGCGTGGTCTGGAGGGTGGTCGAGCGCTTCAGCGCGGTGACGACGATCTCCTCGACCGTCTCGTCGGCGGCCGGCGCGGGCGTAGCGGTTTGAGCGGCCGCCCCCAGCGGCGCGGCCAGGGCGGCGAGCGCCGCCGTGGAAAGCAGGATCTTCAGGTCGGTACGCATAGCAGGTCCCCAGTGCATGCATGGTCACGCCCGCTCTGATGGCGGGTCGACGCCCAGGCTGGGGTCTGGGTCGAAAATATGTCAACACTTATGTATCGATATTATTTGGACCGATATAGGCGCCCTTTTGTGAGGCGCCCGTCCGCCGCGCCCCTCATCGTGGTCGAGTCTTTGCCGGCCGATTGGTCTGACCATTGGATTGACAACCACCCCGCCCCGTTTAAACGAGAGGACGGGAAGACATGTCGCCGCGTACCGGCGCCGCCGCGGAAGGACGCCGATGCCGAAGATCACCGCCGCCAGGGTCATCGTCACCTGTCCGGGGCGCAACTTCGTCACCCTGAAGATCGAGACCAGCGACGGCGTCCACGGGATCGGCGACGCCACCCTCAACGGCCGTGAACTGGCGGTGGCCAGCTACCTCAACGACCACGTCATCCCCTGCCTGATCGGTCGCGACGCCCACCAGATCGAGGACATCTGGCAGTTCCTCTACAAGGGCGCCTACTGGCGGCGCGGGCCGGTGACCATGTCGGCGATCGCGGCGGTCGACATGGCCCTGTGGGACATCAAGGCCAAGATCGCGAACCTGCCGCTCTATCAGCTGCTGGGCGGGGCCTGCCGCACCGGCGTCATGGTCTACGGCCACGCCAACGGGGCCAGCATCGAGGAGACCCTCGACAACGCCGCCGTCTATGCCGAGCAGGGCTACAAGGCCATCCGGCTGCAGTCGGGCGTGCCGGGGCTGAAGACCGTCTACGGCGTATCCAAGGACCGCTTCTTCTACGAGCCGGCCGACGCCGACCTGCCTAGCGAGAGCGTCTGGTCGACCGAGAAATACCTGCGCAGCGTGCCGCCGCTGTTCGAGGCGGCGCGCGAGAAACTGGGCTGGGACGTCCACCTGCTGCACGACGTGCACCATCGCCTGACCCCGATCGAGGCCGGGCGCCTGGGCAAGGACCTGGAGCCTTACCGGCCGTTCTGGATGGAGGACGCCACTCCGGCCGAGAACCAGGCCAACTTCCGCCTGATCCGCCAGCACACCACCACCCCGCTGGCCGTGGGCGAGATCTTCAACTCGATCTGGGACTGCAAGCAGCTGATCGAGGAACAGCTGATCGACTACATCCGCGCCACCGTGGTGCACGCCGGCGGCATCACCCACCTGCGCCGCGTGGCCGCCTTCGCCGACATGCACGGCGTGCGCACCGGCTGCCACGGGGCCACCGACCTCTCGCCCGTCTGCATGGCCGCGGCCCTGCACTTCGACCTGTCGATCCCCAACTTCGGGATTCAGGAATACATGCGCCACACGGCCGAGACCGACGCGGTGTTCCCGCACGCCTACAGCTTCGAGGGCGGCATGCTGCATCCGGGCGAGGCGCCGGGCCTGGGGGTCGACATCGACGAGGCCCTGGCGGCGAAATACCCCTACAGCCGGGCCTATCTGCCCGTGGCCCGTCGCGAAGACGGCTCGATGCACGATTGGTAAGCGCGGGATTGGTGAGATCGCCGCCGCGATCTTGTCAGACCAAATAGCCGGAGCGTCCGACAAGGGTTATGTTATCGGTGTCGAACCTTAAGGTTCCGCGCGTCGATTCCAGGACCCCATGTCGGACAACGTCAAGCTCTACCGCAAGATCGCGGACACCGTGGCCGACGCCATCGAGGCGGGCCAGTACAAGCTGGGCGACCGCCTGCCGACCGAGCGCGAACTGGCCGAGCAGTTCGGCGTCTCCCGCCCCACCCTGCGCGAGGCGATGATCGCCCTGGAAATGCTGGGCATGATCGAGGCCCGCCACGGCCTGGGCATCTATGTCACCGGCGACGTGCGCCCCGTCGCGCCGCAGCCGGCCGAGCGGGATACGGAAATCGGCGCCTTCGAGCTGATCGAGGCCCGCCGTCTGTTCGAGGGCGAGGCCGCCGCGCTCGCCGCCACCTCGATCACCGAAGAGCAGATCGCCCAGCTGGAAAGCCTGCTGGATCGCATGCACGAGGAAGAGGAGATCCGGGGCGAGGACGCCGACCGCGAGTTCCACCTCGTGATCGCCGGCGCCACCGGCAACGGCGCGATCATCGCCACGATCGAGAACCTGTGGGACTGGCGCAACCGCTCGCCCCTGGCCCGCAACATCCTGGCCCGCGCCCGCGGCATGGGGCTGGAGCCGCGCATCGCCGAGCACCGCCGCGTGGTCGACGCCCTGAAGGCCCGCGACCCCGCCGCCGCCCGCCAGGCCATGCGCGACCACCTGGAACGGGTGATCGAACACCTGCTGCACGCGACCGAGACCGAAGCGGTCGAACGGGCCCAGCAGGAAACCAGCGCCCGCCGCGACGCGATCGCCAAGCGCGTGGCGATCTAGCCACTTCCCTCGCCACCCAGGCTCGTCATCCCGGAAACGGCGCAGCCGTTATCCGGGACCCAGGGGCCGGCGCAGTGCGTCGGCGACCGCTATGGCTGCGAACCCAGTCGCAGCGCCCAGTCCCCTGGGTCCCGGCTCTGCGCGCTACGCGCTCCGGCCGGGATGACGAGCTTAGGGGTTCGCAAGGGCGGCCCGCATGGAGCCGCCCTCAACGGAGTTACTTAAGCCCGCTCGACCTGGCTGACGTCCCGCACCGCGCCGCGCGCGGCGTTGGTGGTCATGGCCGCATAGGCCCGCAGGGCCGGCGAGACCTCGCGCTTGCGGTCCTTCGGCTTCCAGGCGTCCTTGCCGCGGGCCAGCTGGGCCGCGTGGCGTTCGGCCAGCACCGCGTCGGAGACTTCCAGCTGGATGCCGCGGTTGGGGATGTCGATCAGGATCGAGTCGCCGGTCTCGACCAGGGCGATCAGGCCGCCCTCGCCGGCTTCCGGCGAAACGTGGCCGATCGACAGGCCCGAGGTGCCGCCCGAGAAGCGGCCGTCGGTGATCAGGGCGCAGGCGGCGCCCAGGCCCTTCGATTTCAGATAGGTGGTCGGGTACAGCATCTCCTGCATGCCCGGACCGCCCTTGGGGCCTTCGTAGCGGATGACCACGACCTCGCCGGCCGTGACCTTGCCGCCCAGGATGCCGCTGACGGCGTCTTCCTGGCTCTCGAACACCCGGGCCACGCCACGGAAGGTCAGGATCGACTCGTCGACCCCGGCCGTCTTCACGATGCAGCCTTCCGGGGCCAGGTTGCCGAACAGCACGGCCAGGCCGCCGTCCTTGGAGAACGGGTGCTCGACCGAGCGGATGACGCCCTTCTCGCGGTCGAGATCGAGGTCCTCCCAGCGCGCGGCCTGGCTGAAGGCGATCTGGGTCGGCTTGCCGCCCGGGGCCGCGCGGAAGAACTCCTGGGCCGTGCCGCTGTTGGTGCGGCCGATGTCCCAGCGCGCCAGGGACTCGGCCATGGTCGCCGCGTGGACGGTCGGCTGGGTGGCGTCGATCAGGCCGCCCTTCTCCAGCTCGCCCAGGATGGCCGGCACGCCGCCGGCGCGGTGGACGTCCTCCATGTGCACGTCGCTCTTGGCCGGGGCCACCTTGGACAGGCAGGGCACGCGGCGCGACAGGCGGTCGATGTCGGCCATCGAGAACTCGACCTCGCCCTCGCTGGCGGCGGCCAGCAGGTGCAGCACGGTGTTGGTCGAGCCGCCCATGGCGATGTCCAGGCTCATGGCGTTCTCGAACGCGGCCCGGGTGGCGATGCCGCGCGGCAAGGCCGTGGCGTCGTCCTGCTCGTACCAGCGCTGGCACAGGTCGACGATCAGCCGGCCGGCTTCCTTGAACAGGGCCTCGCGATCGGCGTGGGTGGCCAGGACCGAGCCGTTGCCGGGCAGCGACAGGCCGAGCGCCTCGGTCAGGCAGTTCATCGAGTTGGCGGTGAACATGCCCGAGCACGAGCCGCAGGTCGGGCAGGCGGCCTTCTCGATCGCCTCGACTTCCTCGTCCGTGTACTTGTCGTCGGCGGCCACGACCATGGCGTCGACCAGGTCCAGCGAGCGGATCGCGCCCTTGATCTGCACCTTGCCGGCCTCCATCGGCCCGCCCGAGACGAAGACCACCGGGATGTTCAGGCGCATGGCGGCCATCAGCATGCCGGGCGTAATCTTGTCGCAGTTGGAGATGCAGACGATCGCGTCGGCGCAGTGGGCGTTGACCATGTACTCGACCGCGTCGGCGATCAGTTCGCGGCTGGGCAGCGAATACAGCATGCCGCCGTGGCCCATGGCGATGCCGTCGTCGACGGCGATGGTATTGAATTCCTTGGCCACGCCCCCGGCCGCCTCGATCTCGCGCGCGACCAGCTGGCCCAGGTCCTTCAGGTGCACGTGGCCCGGGACGAACTGGGTGAAACTGTTGGCGACAGCGATGATCGGCTTGCCGAAATCGGAGTCCTTCATGCCGGTGGCGCGCCACAGGCCGCGGGCGCCGGCCATGTTGCGGCCGTGGGTGGAGGTGCGTGAGCGATAGGGAGGCATGGGAAAATCTCAGTGTCGGCTGTGGGGTTATTACGCCTCTGCCGCACGCTTTCAAAATATATTAGAACGGCGATATTAGGTCGCCAGAGATATGAGATGGACATCCGCCCGCTGCGCCACTTCGCGGCCGTCGCCGAGACCCTGCACTTCGGCCGCGCGGCCGAGCGCCTGGGCATGACCCAGCCGCCGCTCAGCCAGTCGATCATGGCGCTGGAGAGGACCCTGGGCGCGCCATTGTTCGTGCGCTCCAAGCGCAGCGTGCGGCTGAGCCCCCTGGGCGAAGCCTGGCTGCCGGACGTGCTGGCGGCCCTGGCCGCCGTCGACGAACTACCGACCACCGCCCGCCGCCTGCGCGACGGCCAGACGGGCCTGCTTTCGCTGTCCTTCGTCAGCACCGCCGACTACAGCGTCCTGCCCGACCTGGTCAGCCGCTATTCGCGGGCCTATCCGGACGTCGAAATCCGCCTGGTCGAGGCGACCAGCGACGTGCAGATCCCCGCCATCCTCGCCGGCGAGCGCCATGCCGGCATCATCATCCCGCCCTCCGACCGCGCCTTGCCCGAGCCGCTCGCCTACCAGCGCCTGGTCTCCGAGCCCCTGGTCGCCGCCGCCCCGGCCGCCTGGATCGAGAGCGGCCGGCTGACGGTCGAGGATGGGGTGCTCGTGCCGGAGGCCATCGTCGATGCGCCGCTGATCCTGTTTCCAAGGACGGTGGCCCCCGCCTTCCACGATCTCGTCACCGGCTACTTCGCCCGCCTGGGCCGCCCCGCCCACATCGTGCAGGAGGCCATCCAGATGCAGACCATCATCAGCCTGGTCTCCGCCGGGCTCGGGGTGGCCCTGGTGCCGGCTTCCTTGCGCAACCTGGCGCGGGCAGGCGTGACCTATGTCGAGGTGCGCGACCCGCCGACGCTGGAGACGGGGCTCGCGTGGCGGCGCGACGACGACACCCCGACCTTGCGGGAGATGCTGCGGCTGGTGGGGGCGGGGTAGACCCCCTCAGTCGCTCCGCGACAGCTCCCCCAGAGGGGGAGCATCTGAGGCCGTAGATCCTCCCCCTCTGGGGGAGGTGGCCCGGAGGGCCGGAGGGGGCCAGCGCCGAGCCCCCTACAACACTCGTCATCCCGGCCGTAGCGAAGCGGAGAGCCGGGACCCAGGGGCCACACGCAACGCGACGGCCACCACCGCCTGCGAACCTAACCGCTACACCCAGTCCCCTGGGTCCCGGCTCTACGGTCTGCTGCGCAGCCCTTCGGCCGGGATGACGATCAAAGGAGCGGGGGTCAAAAACACAAAACTAGACGACCGGTCTATTATCTGCCATACAGCCCCCATGACCGCCGCCCGCAAGAAGTCCGAACTCACCCGCGAACACATCCTCGCCACCGGCCGCGAGCTCGTTTTGCGCCAAGGGTTCGGCGGCATGGGGCTGAAGGAGCTGCTGGACGCCAGCGGCGTGCCGAAGGGCTCGTTCTATTACTACTTCGCCTCCAAGGAGGCGTTCGGCTGCGCCCTGCTGGACGACTATTGCGCCGAGTACGGCGTCAAGCTCGCCGGCCTGTTCGACACCAGCGCCAGCGGCCGCGACAAGCTGATGGCCTACTGGGCCGTCTGGCTCGACACCGACGCGGCCTGCGGCATGGCCGACCGATGCCTGGTGGTGAAGCTGGCGGCCGAGATCTCCGACCTGTCCGAAGACATGCGGCTGATCCTCAACACCGGCGTCGAGCGCCTGGTGCGCCGCATCGCCGCCGTCATCGTCGAGGGCCGCGACGACGGCTCCCTGCCCGGGTCCGGCGACCCGATCGCCACCGCCCGGGCAATGTACGCCCTGTGGCTGGGCGCGGCCATCCTGGCCAAGCTTTCCAAGGACCAGGGCCCGCTGCGCGAGGCCCTGCGAACCACCGAACAGATGCTCGCGGCCGCCTGAGCCGCATCCCCCACAACAAGAAGGAAGACCCCCATGCGCAGCGCGATCCACGACGTGTTCGGCGACCCGGCCGAAGTCCTGGCCCTGGCCGACAGCCTGATCCCCGAGCCCGGCCCCGGCAAGGTCCGCATCCGCACCCTGCTGTCGCCGATCCACAACCACGACCTTTGGACCGTGCGCGGCAACTACGGCTACAAGCCCGCCCTGCCCGCCATCGGCGGCAGCGAGGCGGTCGGCATCGTCGATGCGGTGGGCGACGGCGTGGACGCCGCCCTGGTCGGCCAGCGCTTCGCCGTGGCCGGGGTGCATGGCAGCTGGGCCGAATACTTCATCGCCTCGGCCGCCGGCCTGGTGCCCGTGCCCGACGCCATTCCGGACGAGGCCGCCGCCCAGCTGATCGCCATGCCGTTCAGCGCCATCACGCTCCTTGAGTCGCTCGGCGTCGCAGAAGGCGACTGGGTCGCCCAGAACACCGCCAACGGCGCGGTCGGCAAGACCCTGGCCATGCTGGCCAAGGCCCGCGGCGTCAACGTGATCAACCTGGTGCGCCGCGACGCCGGCGTGGCCGAGCTGACGGACCTCGGCATCGACAACGCCGTCTCCACCGCCGATCCGGATTGGAAGGCCAAGGTCACCGAGCTCACCGGCGGCGCGCCGATCAAGGCGGCCGTCGACTCGATCGGCGGGACCGCCTCGGGCGACATGGCCGACCTGCTGGGCGAGAACGGCCTGCTGGTCTCGTTCGGCTCGATGACCGGCGAGCCGATGCAGATCTCGTCGGGCGCGGTGATCTTCAAGCAGCTGACCGTGAAGGGCTTCTGGGGCTCGACCGTCTCGGCCACCATGGCGCCGGACCTGCGCCGCAAGCTGATCGGCGAGCTGCTGACCCAGGTGGCGACCGGCAAGCTGAAGCTGCCGACCGACGGCGTCTATGGCCTGGACCAGGTGTCCGACGCCGTGAAGGCCTCGCTGACCCCGGGCAAGACCGGCAAGGTGCTGCTGCGGCCGTAAGGCGACCGGGAAGGCGGCCCAGGGTCGCCTTCCCGAGCTTCACCCCTGGCGCGAAGCGCAAGGCGCGTTACAACCGGAGCATGGCGAACCGTCGTTCCTTCATGCTGTCCGCAGCCGCCCTCGTCGCGGCGCCCCTGCCCGCCCTGGCGCGCGAGACCGCCAAGCAGACTGAAGGCGAGCGCCTGACCGCCGTGCTCGAGCGGCTGATCCAGCGGGCGATGCTCGACTCGCCGCAGCTGATGACCCTGACGGGCCTGGACGCCGGCCCCAACGCCGCCGCTCGCGGCAAGCTCGACGACCGCTCGCCGGCCGGCCTGCTGCGCACCCGCCAGATCTTCGAAGACCTGCGCAAGGACCTGGCGACCTTCGACGCCAAGGCCTTGACCGGCATGGACCGGGTCAACCTGCGCTCGGCCGCCTACATGGCCGACACCACCCTGCGGAGCTTCGATACGCCGTACGGCAATCCCGATGTCGGGGTGGCCGCGCCCTATGTGATCTCGCAGCTGACCGGCGCCTATCGCAGCGTGCCGGGCTTCCTGGCCGACACCCATCCGGTCAATGACGCGGCCGACGCGCAGGCCTATCTGTCGCGCCTGTCGGCCTTCGCCGTGCTGCTCGACCAGGAGACCGCCCGGGCCCGCGCCGACTTCGCCAGGGGCGCGACCCCGCCCGACTTCGTGCTGCGCACCACCCTCTCGCAATTCCAAGCCATGCTCGCCCCCGCCCCGGCCAGTTCGGAACTGGTCGTCGGCCTGACCCGGCGCACCAGCGCCAAGGCGATCGCCGGCGACTGGGAGGCCCGCGCCGCCAGGATCGTCGAGGCCGAGGTCTATCCCGCTCTGCGCCGCCAGGCCCAGCTGCTGAGCGCCGCCCTGCCGACCGCGACCCACGACGCCGGCGTCTGGCGACTGCCTGACGGCGAGGCCTATTACCGCTTCGCCGTGCGCGCGGCGACGACCACCGACCTGGCCGGCGACGAGATCCATCGCCTGGGCCTGGAGCTGGTGGCCCGCTTCTCGGCCCGCGCCGACGCCATCCTCAAGGCCCGCGGCCTGACCAAGGGGTCGGTCGGCGCCCGCATCGCCGCCCTGCGCCGCGACCCGGCCAACCTCTATCCCAACGACGACGCCGGGCGCGCGGCCCTGCTGGCCGATCTGGAGACCAAGGTCGCGGCCATGCGCGAGCGGCTCCCCGCTTACTTCGGCCACCTGCCGAAGGCCGGGGTGAAGATCCAGCGCATCCCGCCGTCGATCGAGGCCGGCGCGCCCGGCGCCTACTACACCCCGCCCAGCCTGGACGGCTCGCGGCCCGGCCTGTTCTCGATCAACCTGCGCGACACGGCCGAGCAGCCGCGCTTCGACCTGCCGACCCTGGTGTTCCACGAGGCGATCCCCGGCCACCACCTGCAGAACGCCCTGATGATGGAAGCGCCGGGCATCCCCACCCTGCGCCGCTTGCCGATCTTCTCGGGCTACTCCGAAGGCTGGGCGCTCTATGCCGAGCAGCTGGCCGACGAGATGGGCGCCTACAAGGACGATCCGCTGGGCCAGCTGGGCTACGTCGCCTCGATGCTGTTTCGCGCCAGCCGCCTGGTGCTCGACTCCGGCATCCACGCCAAGCGCTGGAGCCGCGAGCAGGCCATCGCCTACATGTCGCAGACCCTGGGCGACGCCGAGACCTCGGTCACCCGCGAGGTCGAGCGCTACTGCGTCCAGCCTGGCCAGGCGTCGAGCTACATGCTGGGCTGGCGCACCTGGACCGACAGCCGCGCCCGCGCCGAAAAGCGCCTGGGCGCCAGGTTCAGCCTCAAGGGCTTCCACGACGCCGGCCTGACCGCCGGCACCATGCCGCTCGACGTGCTTGCCGACATGCTCGACGAATGGCCCGGCGCCTGACGCCCGCCCTGGCGACTTGAACGACTTTCGAAGGATCTACGATGAACAAGACCGGTGTGCTGGGCCTGCCCATGGGGCTGATCGTCGGCGTGATCTTCGGGGCCATCATCCACAACATGGCGATCGGGATCCTGCTGGGCATCGCCCTGGGCGTGGGGATCTTCAAGTTCGGCGGCAGGAAGTCGTAGGCGGAGGAGCCTCGGCCTGAAAGGCGACGTCGCCCCAGGACGGAAACTCGCCCCACGGAAGCCAACAGCTTGAATTCGACTTTAAGATGCCATATTGAGCGTCGCAGCCAAGCTCGGCCTGTTTCTGAAACTGGAAAGGAGAAAATCATGCGAGCGACTTCAGCCCGTCAAGAAAACCTCCTCGTATTCCAGACTCTTCAGGAACAGATTGCATGGGCAATTTGCTGTCGGGCGACGTCAGTCGCCTGATCCCTTTCGGCTGGGTGAAAGCACCTCGCCGTTTCATCAGAAATCCGCTGTTCAGCCCGGCTTCGTCGGCCTCCGTTTCTCGGGAGGGCCGCCATGCGCGCTGACATGTTCAAAGTCATCGTCGAGCGACCGCGGTGGGGCGCTGGGCATGCGCCATCACCGAAACTGAAAAGGACACCCGATCCGCACATCCAATTCATTGGCCTGAAACGTCACGCGTACATCGCCGCGCGCTATTCGAAATCGCTCAACGAAAACCTCGCGCCGCTCGTGCGGTTTTTGCGAAGCCGGAGAGGGCGGCCGTGGGACGACGTGTTCAGCGAGATCTGCGCCACCCTCGACACCGGCAGCACGATTAAGATGCATGTGCGCGAGCACATCGACGACTACGTCCTGACGCGCATCTCGGTCGGCCGGCGCGGCGAGTGGATGCACGAGGGCGAGGTGCTCGGGCACGAGAACCGATGGCGTCGCCGCCGGGCGTTCTTCGTCGATCCGCGTGACGGGATCCTCAAGGACATCGAGGGCCTCGCCCAATGCCTGCCCGCAGCCAACTGCGGCGGGAAAGGCAGTGCGCTGTGAGCCAGTCTCCCAAAGTTACGCTGATCTCGGCGGAGCCCTCCCGCCTGGATCCAGCCGCCATCGACCAGCTTGAGGCGTCGGCCCGCTATGAGGGGATCGAGCGCGTCGTCGGCCTGCCCGATCTGCATGTCGGCGCCGGGATCGCGGTGGGCGCCGCATTCTGGTCGCCGGATCGGATCTGGCCGCATCTCGTGGGCGGCGACATCGGTTGCGGCATAGGCCTGTGGGAACTGGGCAGCCCGTTGCGCAAGTTCAGACTGGGGTCCGTGGAGCGCAAGCTTCAAGGCCTCGACGAGGCCTGGTCGGGCGACGCCCTGGCCGCCGTGACGGGTTTCGGTCTGCCATCGCATCTGGCCGGTCCGACGCTGGGCACGATCGGCGGCGGCAACCACTTCGTGGAGTTCCAGCGGATCGAAGAGGTCGTCGACGGCGACCGGTTCGATGGGCTGGGCCTGCAGGCGGATCGCGTGTGGATGATGGTTCACAGCGGATCGCGGGGATTGGGGCAAGCCGTTCTTCAGGCGCACAAGACGGACCCCGTCGGCGCCGGGATGCTCGCAGCCAGTCTGGCGGGACAGGCCTATCTGGCCGAGCATGATCAGGCCCAGGCCTGGGCTGTGCTGAACCGGCGGATCATCGCGCAACGCTTCTGCGACGCCATCGGCGCCGAGGGGCGGCCCGTGCTCGACATCTGCCACAACTGCGTGACGCCCCACCTTGGCGGATGGCTGCACCGCAAGGGCGCCGCCCCGGCCGATCGTGGACTGGTCGCCATTCCGGGATCGCGCGGCGACTTCAGCTACCTGGTCGAACCCATCGCCGACGGCGCCGACCAGGCCCTTTGGTCGCTAGCCCACGGCGCCGGTCGCAGGTGGAGCCGCTCGGACGCGCTCGCAAGGCTGTCCCCGCGTTTCCGCGTCGCCGATCTCCAGCGCACCGCGCTGGGCAGCCATGTCATCTGCGAGGATCGCCGGTTGATCTACGAGGAAGCGCCACAGGCCTACAAGGACATCCAGCGGGTCGTGGCGGACCTGGAGCACGCCGGCCTGGTGCGTGTCATCGCGCGCCTGCGCCCCTTGCTCAGTTACAAGACGAGGGCGGGATCATGAGCGAGGTCATCTTGCACCTGACGTCCGGACAGGGACCGCAGGAATGTCGGTGGGTGGTCGCCCAACTGGCGGCCGCCTACGTCCGCGAGGCCAAGGCTGATGGCGTCGTCTGCGAGGTCCTGGATGGCTTCGAGGATCTCCCCTCGTCGCTGCTGATGCGCGTCAGCGGCGACGAGGCGCAGGCGTTCGTCGCCGGGCGGATCGGCACGATCCTGTGGATCGGCGACAGTCCGTTTCGGCCTGGCCACAATCGCAGGAACTGGTTCGTGGGCGTCGCCCTTGCGCCGGAGCCTGACCTTGTCCCCGATCTGAAGGCTGAAGACATCGACTACCAGACCCTGCGCGCCAGCGGCCCAGGCGGTCAGCATGTCAACAAGACCGACAGCGCCGTTCGGGCCACACACCGCCCCACCGGTCTGGTCGCCACCGCGCAGGAACAGCGCTCGCAGCACGCCAACCGCAAGTTGGCGCGGCTGAAGCTCGCCATGATGATCGAAGAACAGCGGAGCGCGTCGCGCGACAAGACCCGCCGATCGCAATGGAGCCTCAACCAGCAGCTCGAGCGCGGCAATCCTGTCAGAACCTACACGGGGGTCCGCTTCTCCCCGAAATCCCCGGGTTGAACTCCAAAAAACAGGCGGGGCGGAATCTTGCGGATTTCGCCCCGCCTTCAACCGGCGCCACTTCCGCCCCCTCCCCCAACATTCCCACATCGCAATCACTCGTTATTGAGAGTCACTTGCATTTAGGCGGAAAGGGGGCCAGAAGCGTCGCCGTTCGGCGAGGCGCTCTGTCGGGAGTCGCTCGCCCATAGTCTGCGAATGATTCTTATTCGCTTATTTTGGGGATATTCCATGCGCATGTCCAAGCGGACGCGCGGCCTGTTGCTGGCCGGCGTCGCCAACCTCGCCCTCGCAGGCCTCGCCCACGGCCAGACCGCTGAAACCTCCGAGGAGGCCACCACCACCGCGACCGCCAGCAAGCTGTCGCTGGGCAAGGTCGTCGTCTCGGCGGGCCAGGAGAAGGTGGCGATCGATACGCCCCAGGCGGTGACCACGATCGACCAGGAAGCCATCGACAACGCCCAGGCCTCGACCATCGGCGACCTGCTGGCCGGCATCCCCGGCGTCAACACCATGGGCGGCGTCGGCGCCTTGGGCCAAGGCTTCAACATCCGCGGCATGGGCACGGGCCTGGCCGACAGCGACAGCCGCATCCTGATGCAGATCGACGGCGTCACGAAGTTCTACGAGCAGTACCGGATGGGCTCGTTCTTCAGCGATCCCGAGCTCTACAAGCGCGTCGAAGTGCTGCGCGGCCCGGCCTCCTCGACCCTGTACGGCGCGGGCGCCCTGGCCGGCGTGGTCAACTTCACCAGCAAGGACGCCGGCGACTTCCTGAAGGACGGCGACCGCTTCGCCGTGCGCCTGCGCGGCGGCGTCGAGAGCAACGCCAACGCCCGCTTCGGCTCGGGCATCCTGGCCCTGAAGCCGACCGCCAACACCGAGCTGCTGGGCATGTACACCAGCCGCCGCAGCGACAATTACGAGAACGGCGACGGCGTCGAGGTCGCGGCCTCGGAAGCCAGCTCCGACAGCTACCTGATCAAGGGCCGCTACTTCATCGGTGGGGCCAAGGGCCACAACGTCTGGGCCTCGTACCAGAACTGGAAGAACGACAGCACCCAGATCTACGACCAGTCCGAAGCCCTGGCCACGACGCCGGTACGCCGCAAGACCACCGACGACACGGCCGTGATCGGCTACAACAACGACTTTGGCGGCAGCGACCTCTTCGACGTCGCCGCCCAGGTCTCCTACGCCAACACCAAGGTCAACCAGACCGACACAACCTTCCTGTCGGGCGTGCTGGAGTCGGAGTTCTCGTACAAGACCCTGCAGGCGCGCACCCAGAACGTCTCGAAGTTCAGCCTCGGCGGCGACAACGTGGCGTTCCTGACCGTCGGCGCCCAGGCCTACAAGCAGGAGCGCCGCAACCCGCGCCGCACCGCCACCGGCACGAACCATGGCGCGGCCACCCACCCCGAAGGCGACATGGAGAAGTACGGCCTGTTCGCCCAGGGCGAGGTCGTGCTCGGCAAGCTGACCCTGATCCCGGGCGTCCGCGTCGACTGGACCAAGCTGCAGCCGGGCGAAGGCGTCACCACCACCACGGTGGTCAAGGACAACGGCGTCTCGCCCAAGATCGCCGCCCTCTACAGCCTGACCGAATGGGCCTCGGTGTTCGGCTCGGTGGCCCACACCGTGCGCATGCCGGTGCTGGACGAGATCTACAGCCGCACGGCCACGGCCTCGACCAACTACAGCCTGAACCTCAAGCCCGAGGAGTCCGACAACATCGAGGTCGGCGGCACGCTGCAGTTCCGCGACCTGTTCGGCCAGGGCGACCAGTTCCGGTTCAAGACCACGGTCTTCCGCAACGACGTGAAGAACCTGATCACGCGCGGCACCTCGACCTCCAGCTACTTCGTCAATGTCGGCGAGGCGCGCTATTCGGGCGTCGAGGTCGAGGCCGAATACGGCGCCAAGCAGTTCTTCGCCCGCGGCTCGGTGTCGGTGATCGACGGCGAGAACCGCCTGACCGGCGCCTATCTCAACACCATCCCGGCCGACACCCTGAACCTGACCCTGGGCTATGTCTTTCCGACCCAGAACCTGACGGCCGGCTGGCGCGGCGAGTTCGCCGACGCCCAGAACCACGTGACCTCCACCTCGCTGGCCACGCCGGGCTACGCCGTCCACAACCTGTTCGTGACCTGGAAGCCGCAGGACGGCCTCCTGCAAGGGCTCGAGGTCCAGGCCGGCGTCGACAACCTGTTCGACAAGACCTTCCAGCGCCACCTGCTGTCGCTGGACGCCGAAGGCCGGACGTTCAAGCTGACCCTCGGCAAGACGTTCTGAAAATGAGGACGCCCTGGCACGTTCGAGCCTGGGCGACAGGGGCGTCGTTGATGATCAACGGCGCCCTTGGCCTTGCCGTGATCCAGTGGGAGCAGAAGCCGGTCCTCGCCGCGATGGACGAGACCGCCATGCTGATCTCGCTGGGCGACCCGGCCCTCGACCAGACCGACAACGCGACCTCGCCGGACGCCGATCCGGCCCCGACGCCGGTGAGCGAACCGACGCCGCCGCAGCCGGCCCAGCCTGAAAAGCCGACGCCCAAGCCGCTGCCGCCACGTCCCGATGGCTGGCTGACCCAGGCCGCGCCCAAGCCCGCGCCGCCCTCCCCTGCTCCGCCTTCAGAGGCCCCGCGCCCGGCCGCGCCCGCCGCGGCCCTGGCCGCCGTGCCCGCCGCCGCACGCGCCATGGAGGCCAGCGCCGCCAAGCCGCCCGCCGGCCAGCGCGACGCCGACAGCGTCCAGGCCCATGTCGGTTCCTCCAGCAGCTACGCCGCCCGCGTCCGCGCCTGGCTGGAGGCCCACAAGACCTATCCCAAGGCCGCCCGCATGCGGAAGCAGCAGGGCGTGGCCCAGGTGACCTTCGTCATCGACCGCGCCGGCCACGTGCTGGAATGCCGCCTCACCGGCCCCACCGGCCACGCCCTGCTCGACGCCGAGGTCCGCGCCATGGTCGCCCGGTCCGATCCGTTCCCAGCCCCGCCGCATACGGTGAAGGGGGATCGGATCGAGATGGACGCGCCGGTGGAGTTTTCGCTCTCCAACTGACCCCTCTCCCCTTGCGGGAGAGGGTGGCCCGCGAAGCGGGTCGGGTGAGGGGTCTCTCAGACCTCAAAGCTGCATGCCGGCGGACGGACCGGGTGCGGCGTCTCCCTTCTGAGAGACCCCTCATCCGACGGCCTTCGGCCGCCACCTTCTCCCGCAAGGGGAGAAGGATCAGGGCGCTTTGGTCCCCTCCACCGGCCCGAGATAACTCTCCGGCGCCAGCCCGCGCGAAATCACCAGCCGCTGGAACACCACGCCCGGATCCACCCGCCACAGCCGCACCCGATGCGCCCCCGCCGAGGGGATCGTCAGCGACGTCGTCAGTATACGGATGTTATCCGCCACCGCCTTGTCCCAGGCTTTCTCCGACGGGTCGGGAATGGTGTTGACCACCACCGGCGCGCCGTCGTCGATGGACACGGCGAAGCGCGGTCCGCCGCCGCCCGTGACGTCCAGGCCCGGCGAGACCAGGACCGACAGGTCCACCGGCCCCGCCGCCTCGAAATCCACCAGATAGTCCAGCACCGGCCCCTTGCCGGGTTCACTCGCCGGGGCCGTGGTCGGCGAGGTGGTGACACCCGATAGGGTGCGGCCAAGATTGGGGATCACCGTCCAGCCGACGCCGCCCACCGCCGTCGCCTTGGCGTGGTGCGCGGCCTCGATGGCCAGGGGCCCGCCAGCCTCGACGAAGGCGCCCTTGGCCGGCTTGCGGGCCGGATTGTCGACCACCGCCGTGATCACGACAGCCTCGGCGGCCGTCCCCTTCACGGTGATCGGCACGCGATGGCGACCCGTGGGGGCCTTGCCCCAGTCGACCGACACCTCCAGCCGCGTATCGCCGCCCGGTCCGGCCGCGCCGCGCGCGATCTTCAGCCAGGACGCGCCGGACGTCGCCTCGAAGGATATCTGGGCCGGACCGCGATTGAACACGTCGATCCAGCGCGAGGCCGCGCCCCAGCGGCTGAGCGGCGGCAGGTCGGCCGCACCGTCCACCGACGCTTCGCGCCCCTCGATGGCGACGCCCGTCACCGCCGCGTGCGGCACGGCTGGGCGCGCCAGCTCCGGCAGGATGTTGCGGTCTGGCTGCTGCCAACCGGTGTAGCCGATGTGGGTCTGGTCCATCATGTGGACCCACTTGCCGCCGGCGATGGCGTCGTGCTGGCGCGTCAGCTCGGCGTCGCGCGCGAACAGGGCCTCGACCTTGTCGGCCTGCGCGGCCGCCCCGCTGCGCCCCTGCTCGGCGTAGAGCCGGTTGCGACCGACGGCGATGTAGAGCCGGTTGAAGTTGGCGCAGGCCGCGATCGGGAACCAGACCAGCTGGAAGAAGGCGTCGTCCTGGGCTTTCGGCAGGGCCTTGCGCACGGCCTCGGCCCGGCGCTCCAGCTCGCTCCATTCGGCTTCCACCCGCTCGGCCTCGCGGAAGTTCACTAGGCTGAAGGTCGACCCGTCGATCAGCTCGGGCTTCCGCCGCGCATTGAGCTTCGTATAGCCGTCCAGCAAGACCGCGATCTCGCCCGCCCGCTCGGCCCCGAACTGCGCCGCCGCCCAGTCGCGGGTGTAGGTCGCCAGTTTCTCGACCGGCATGGCGGCGGGATCCCAGGCCATGTCGAGGAAGAACTCGGTCGGCAGCTCCATCGGCTTGAGGTCGCCGACATTGACGATCCACAGCCGGTCGGCGCCGGCATCATTGGCGCGCCGCATCTGCTCCCAGGTGCGCTCGACCTGGTTGGTGTTGAGCCACTTGTAGTTCCGCGGCCCGCCTACGTAGTCGAAGTGGTAGTAGACGCCGTAGCCGCCGGGGCGTTTTTCACCGGGCCTCGGCAGCCGCCGGATGTTGCCCCAGTTGTCGTCGGCGAACAGCAGGGTCACGTCGTCGGGAACCCGCATGCCGGCGTCGTAATAGTCCTGCACCTCCTTGTAGAGGGCCCAGACCTGCGGGGTGGCGGACGGGTCCTTGCCGGTGACCTCGCCGATGATCCGGCGCTGGTCGGCGACTATGGTTTCAAGCAGGCGGGTGGCGGTGCCCTGGGTCATCGGCTCGTCGCCGTCGCCGCGCATGCCGACCGTGACCAGGCTCTCGTTGGCGCCCATCCGCTCGATCCCCTCGCGCCAGAAGCGGCGCAGGACCTCGGGGTTCTTCGAATAGTCCCACGGCCCCTGGCCGTAGCGCTCCCACTCGACGTGGTAGCGCATCATCGGCTCGTGGTGAGAGGCGCCGATCACCACGCCCATCTCGTCGGCCAGCACGGCGTTCAGCGGGTCGTCGTCATAGAGCGACTTGCCCCACATGGCCGGCCACAGATAGTCGCCCTTCAGCCGCAGGATCAGCTCGTAGACCCGCTCGTAGAAGCCGTGGTTGAAGCCGCCGAAGGTGGCGTTGGCCCAGCCGTAGAGGGCCGGGTTCTCGTCGTTGAGGAAGATGCCCCGGTACTTGACCTTCGGCGCCTGCAGGTTGGCGCCCGGCGCGACGGAGAGGTCGCGGCGCACCGGTACGGGCACGTCGGCCCACCAGGTCCAGGGCGAGACACCGGCCCGTTCGGAAAGATCGTAGGCGCCGAAGATCGTGCCGCGCTTGTCGGCGCCCACGATGACCAGGGCGCGGGCGACGCCCGGGCGCGGATTGTCGACCACCTGCTGGACGAAGCCTTCCCAACGGCCCTTCAGGCTGGAGACGTCGAGCTTGCCGGCCGCGACCAGGGCGTCGATCTGGGCGCTCTTGCCCAGGGCGCCGACGATGACCAGCGGCGCGTCCTTGGCCGGCTGGCCGCCGCCGGACAGCTTGGAGAGGTCGCCGCGCAGGCCCTGCACCGCGCGCAGCACGCCGGGCCAGTCGGTGACGTCGGCCTCGACCCGCGCGGGCTTGCCGCCTTCGATCAGGGTAAAGCCGCCGGCCACGGGCGTCGCCGAGACCGCGGCCGGCTGGGCGGCGTGCGCGGCGACGGGCGCCGCCAGCGCTACGGCGGCGGCCAGGGCAAGGACGGAGGCGGCCGCGCGAAGTCCAGTGATGCTCATTGCGTCACCGCCAGCTCGAACGGCCCCAGCGGCAGGCCCGACAGATCGAAGACGTTGAAGGTGGGCGCATCGGCCCAGGCGAAGCGCACCCTGGTCGGGCTCAGGCCGGCCGGAACCGCGACCACCGCCCTGTCGCCCTCGACCCGGGCGTCGGCGAAGCGGCAGGCCGCGGCGTCGCACAGCTCGAAGCCGATGGCGTGGTCGGAGCCGCGCGCCGCCAACCGGTCGGCGACTTGCTCGAACTTCACCTCGACCGTCTCCCCGACCCGGCGGGCCGAGACCGGCGACGGGCCGTTGGTGACAGCTTGGCCGGCCAGGCGGCGCGCGCCCCGCGCCAGCCGCTTGCCGACGTCCTGCTTGTTGGTGGGGTGAATGTCGGACGGATCGCCGATGTCGGTGATCACGGCGATGGCGGCATGGCCGTCCTTGGCCACGGCGACGCGCTGCCCCTCGCGCAGCTGGGCCCACCAGGAGTCTTCCGGCGCCAGCTGCGGCTTGCCGTAGTTGGCCAGTTGCACCACCAGGGCCGGCATATCGGCGGGCTGTCCGGCGCGGCGCTCGGCCAGAAACTGCGTCAGCAGCGCCTGGTAGGTCTGCGGCCGGCCGGCGTTGGTCTCGCCCTGGTACCAGGCCAGGCCCTTGAAGGCCCATGGCCCCATCGGCGCCAGCATGCCGTTGTAGAGCGTCGACAGACCCGACAGAGTGTCCCACGGCGCGCGCGGCGGCTCGCCGCTGGCCTTGGGCTCGATCTGGTAGCGCCAGTCGGCCAGCGGGATCCGCGTCCCGTCGGCCAGGACGAGGGCGCGGGGCGCGTCGCCGTACATGCCGCCGTTGGCGTAGCTGTCGAAGGCCGAGACGACGATGCGGTTGGCGCCGGCCTTCAGGCGTCCGGCGGCCAGCGGATAGACGCGCACCGTGCCCGCGCCGGAGGTCGAGCCGATGCCGACGCCGTTGACGAAGGTGGTGTCGACCTCGTCGACCATGCCGATCTCGAGGCTCGCCGCGCCTTTCGCCTGGGCGGCGGTCAGGGTGACCGAGGTCTCGAACCAGACGATCCCGTCGAAGGCGGCCAGGGCCGGCACGCCCCAGCTTTCCCAGACGCCCAGGCCCTTGGGCGCGGGTGTCCAGGCGCCGTCGCCGAGCCACGGCCCGCCGTCCGCGCCGTTGTGGCGCAGGCTCCACCAGGCCTTGATCGTCTCGCCCCAGCGGCGGTCGGCGGCGGGGCGGTCCTTCAGCGACAGCTCCAGGGTGGTCAGGCCGTCCTCGTAGTTGCCGGCCCTGCGCAGGGCGGCCGGGCTCATCCAGGCCTCGATCGCCGAACCGCCCCACGAGGCGTGCACAAGGCCCAGCGGCGTCTTGTCGGTCTTCCGCAGTTCGCGGGCCATGTAGTAGCAGGCGGCCGAGAACGACCCGACGTCCTCGGGCTTGGCGGCCTTCCAGGCGGGCGGCTTGGAGAAGGCGGAAAGCGGCGTGCGGCTGTCGGCGTGGTCGACATAGGCCATGCGCAGGCCATCGTCGTTGGCCGAGCGGATCTCCGACCAGCTGTTATTCCCGCGCTCGACCGGCAGTTCCATGTTCGACTGGCCCGAGCACAGCCAGACGTCACCGACCAGCAGGTCGCTGACGGTCTGGGTCGCGCCCGAGGCGGCCTTGGCCTGCAGCGTATAGGGACCGCCCGCCGCGAAGGCCGGCAGGTCGGCGCGCCAGGCGCCGTCGGGACCAGCCGTGGCGGTCGCGGTCTTGTCGCCGAGGGTGATCGTCACCGCCTCGCCCGGCTTGGCGCGGCCGAACACCGGCAGCGGCCGGTCGCGCTGCACCACCGCATGGTCGGCGAACAGGCCGTTGAGCAGCGGGCCTTGAGCGGCGGCGGGCGTGGCCATCACGGCGGCCAGCAGGATCGGCGCGACACGGCGCATGCGGATACTCCCTCGCGGCCGCCTGAGGCGGCTCGTTCGTTTCTCTCACGAGAGAGCTTCCACCCTCCCCTGGTTCGTCATCCCGGCCGCAGCGAAGCGGAGAGCCGGGACCCAGGGGCCGCCGCACTACCGCTCGCCCCTGGGTCCCGGATAAGCGCTGTGCGCTTTCCGGGATGACGGTCTTGCATTGCCGACGACTAAACCACCGTCAGCTTCGTCGCCTTCAGGTCCACCGAGTTCGGCCCCACGAGGATCGAGAAATCCCCCGGCTCGACCACCCGCTTCATCGCCAGGTTCCACATCCACAGATCCGACGGCTTCACCTCGAAGGTCACGGTCTGCTTCTCGCCCGGCGCCAGGGTCACGCGCTTGAAGTGCTTCAGCTCCAGCACCGGACGGGTCACCGAGGCGGCCTCGTCGTGGATGTAGAGCTGCACCACCTCGTCGCCGGCGACCTTGCCGGTGTTGGTGACGTCCACCGACACCGTCGTGCTCTCGCCCTGGCCGATGCTGGCCTTGGAAAGGCGCGGGGCGGCGATGTCGAAGCTCGTGTAGGACAGCCCGAAGCCGAACGGATAGAGCGGGCTGGTCTCGCGGTCGAACAGGTAGCCGCGGCGGGCCGTGGGCTTGCGGTTGTAGTAGATCGGCAGATGGCCAACGTCGCGGGCGATGCTGACCGGCAGCTTGCCGCCCGGATTGGCCCGGCCGAACAGCACGTCGGCGGCCGCATTGCCCGTCTCCTGTCCCAGGTACCAGCCCTCGACCAGGGCGTCGGCCTTCTGCGCCAGAAGGTTCACCGACAGCGGCCGGCCGTTGAGCAGGAACACCACGGTCGGCTTGCCCAGGGCGAAGATCGCCTGGGCCAGATCGTTCTGCTGGCCGACGAGATCCAGGCTGTCGCGGTCGCCCAGGTGATGGTCGGCCCAGGCCTCGCGGCTGGTCTGCTCGTTGTCGCCCAGCACGAGGACGACGACGTCGGCCTTCTTGGCCACTTCGACGGCTTCGGCGATCAGCCTGGCGTTCACGGCCGGATCGACCAGCTTGACCTCGTCGGCGGCCCAGACGCGCTTTTCGGTGATGCGCACGGCCTCGGCGTAGTCGAGGGCGAAGCCCTGGGCCTTGGCCTCGGCCGTCAGGCCCTCCAGCACCGAGACCACGTGGCGCGGCTCGTCGGAATAGCCGCCGATCGGGGTGTCCTTGGCGTGAGTTCCCAAGAGCGCCAGGCGCTTGATCTTCTTGCCGTCCAGCGGCAGCAGGCCCTTGTCGTTCTTCAGCAGCACCACCGCCTTGCGGGCGGCTTCGCGGGCCAGGGCGACGGCCTGCGGCGTCGCGGTCCTGGCGTCGGCGGTCTTTTCATCCGCATACGGATTTTCGAAGAAGCCGCCTTCGAACTTGATCCGCAGCACTCGCGCCACGGCCGCGTCGACCTCGGCCTCAGGGATGCGCCCGGCCCGCACCAACTGCGGCAGCAGCACATAGGCCTCGCCGTCCGGCAGCTCGACGTCGACGCCGGCGTGCATGGCCATCACCGCCGTATCGGCCACCTGGTCGGTCAGCTTGTGGCGGCTGATCAGCTCCTTGATGGCGAAATAGTCGCTCTGCACCGAGCCCTGATAGCCCCACTCGCCGCGCAGCACGTCGGTCAGCAGCCAGCGGTTGGCGTGCGAGGGCACGCCGTCGATCTCGTTGTAGCTGGGCATGACCGAGCGCACGGGCAGCTCCTTCACCGCCCGTTCGAACGGCGGGAAGAAGTTCTCGCGCAGGGTGCGCTCGGCGATCTGGGCCGGACCGACGTTTGTGCCGTTCTCGGGCTGGCCGTGGCCGGTCATGTGCTTGAGGGTGACGAACACCTTGTCGGGGGCCAGCGGCAGGGTCTTGCCCTGGAAGCCGCGGATCGCGGCCAGGCCCATCTCGGCGCAGACGTGCGGGTCCTCGCCATAGGTCTCCTCGATGCGGCCCCAGCGCGGGTCGCGGGCCACGTCGACGACCGGCGCGAGCGCGATGTTGGAGCCCCGCGCGCGCATCTCCTTGGCGGCGGTCGAGAACACCTTCTCCACCAGCTCCGGATCGAAGGTCGAGGCCAGGGCGATGGCCTGCGGGAAGCTCGTCGCATCGCGGGCGACATAGCCGTGCAGGGCCTCGTCGTGCATCAGCATCGGGATGCCCAGGCGGGTCTTCTCCACCGCCCACTTCTGGGCGGCGTTGGTGTAGCGGGCGGTCTGCGGGGCGTTGCGGCCGACCGAGCCGTCGTCGGCCCCGGCGGCGGCGTTGACCTCCTTGGTGGGCTTGAGGCCCTTGCGGTCGGTCGGACGCGAGATCTGGCCCAGGCCATTGGGGAAGTTCTTGGACGCGGTCTCGGGCGAGAAGTCGCCTTCCGGCGTCTGGATCGCGGCCTTGGTCAGCCAGATGCCGATCAACTGGGCGGCCTTCTCCTCCAGAGTCATGCGCCCAAGCAGGTCCTTGACCCGCGCCTCGACCGGCTGGGCGGGGTCCTTGTAGAGCGGCTTGTCGCCCCCCGCTGGCTTGCTCGCCTTCGGCGCGGCGCGGACCACCGGGGCCATGGCGGCGCCGAGAGCCGCCAGGCTGACGCCCAGCGTGCGGCGGGTAAGGGTGGTGGTCATCCTTGCGTTTCCCCAGCATTTCGTCACGGCGGCTTCGCGCCGTCTTGCCTGACACTATGGGAGAGCTTGTCAGACCACTCAAGCCCAAATGTTACCGGTCACTTCAGTCGGACGCCGGAACGGTCGAAAGGCGCAATCCCAGCGCGCCCACCACCTTCAGCACGGTGTCGAAGCGCGGATTGCCGTCGGTGGCCAGGGCCTTGTAAAGGCTCTGCCGCCCCAGTCCCGCCGCCTCGGCGATCCCGCTCATGCCCTTGGCCCGCGCCAGGACGCCCAGCGCATCGGCGATGAAGGCGGCATCGTTGGTGGCCAGCGCCTCGTCGAGATAGGCGGCGGCGGCCTCCGGCGTCTCCACATAGACGGCCGGATCGAAGGGCTGGGTCTCGACGCTCATGCTCCGTCTCCATCCTGCTCAAGATTACGAGCCATCGCTTTCGCCCTGGCGATATCGCGCGCCTGCGAGCCCTTATCGCCGGCACATAGGACCACGATCAAAATCGCGCCCCGCTGGACCACGTAGACCCGATAGCCCGGGCCCACATGGACACGCAGTTCACTAACCCCTTCTCCCACGGGGCCGATATCGCCCAGCAGGCCGAAGGCCAACTGCCGGACACGCGCGGCGATCCTGGCCTTGGCCACGACGTCGCGCAGATCCGCCATCCAGCGCCGAAAGACCTCGGTCTCGCGCACCTCGATCATAACATGTCTCCCACAGGAGACAATCAACGGCGAACCTCAAAGTCCGCCATCCGATCGTCCGAAAGAGAAAGGCGCCCCGACCGGTGATCGAAGCGCCTTCAACTTATCGGAACAAATAAGGAACTCAAACGAAGACGTCACCCCGCCCAAGCGTCCACCACCCCCTCCAGCACGGTCAGCGGCGTCGGCCCCACCAGCAGGGCGGTGTCGTGGTAGCGGCGGATGTCGAACCTGGCGCCGAGCCTTGCCTTGGTCCGCTCGCGCAGGGCCGCCCAGACGGTGTGGCCGACCTTGTAGGAGCAGGCCTGGGCGGGGTTGGCGCAGTAGCGTTCGACCTCGCGGGTGATGCGGCCCTCGTCGTCGCCGCCGGTCTCGACCATGTAGGCGATGGCCTTCTCGCGGCTCCAGCCCTTGGCGTGGATGCCGGTGTCGACCACGCAGCGCGAGGCCCGGAAGAGGCGCGCCTGATACATGCCCAGCAGACCCAGGTCGTCGTTCTCGTAGAGACCCATCTCCATGGCCACCTGCTCGGCGTAGAGCGCCCAGCCCTCGGTGTTGGCCGAGAAGAACATGTTCTGGCGAAGCTTGGGCAGGCTGCCCTCGGCGGTCAGGGCCAGCTGGAAGTGATGGCCCGGCGCGGCCTCGTGATAGGTCAGGGTCGGCAGGGCGTAGCGCGGGCGCTCGGCCGTGTCGCGCAGGTTGATGTAGAAGGCCCCGGGCCGCGAGCCGTCCAGCGGCGGCCGCTCGTAATAGCCGCCCGACGAGCCGGCCTCGGTGTAGGGCGGGATGCGGCGCACCTCGACCGGGATCTTCGGGGTGATCCCGAACCACTGCGGCAGCTTCGGCTGCATCTCTGCAATCAACCGATTGCAATATTCCAGGATCTGGGCGCGGCCCTCGTCGGTGTTGGGATAGGCCTCGCCCGGCAGGTCCTTCAGGGCCGCCATCCGCTGGCCGACGCTGCCTTGGGTGAAGCCGCGCTTCTTCAGGATCTCGTCCATCCGCGCCTGGATCTGCGCGCCCTCCTCCAGGCCAAGGCTATGCACCTCGTCCGGGGTCTTTTCGGTCGTGGTGTAGATGCGCAGCAGGGCCGCGTAGAAGGCCTCGCCGTCCTTGAAGCGGCTCATGCCGGCGTCGTGCACGGCCTTGGCGCGGACGGCGGCCAGGGTCTCGATCTGGCGGTCCAGGGCCGGGTGGATCTGGCCGGCCAGCAGGGCGGCGGCCTTGGCGTCGTAGTCGCCATAGGCCTTGGCGTCGTAGTCGCCATAGGCCTTGGCGCGGCGGGCCAGCGAGGCGACCAGCACGTTCTTTTCCGGGGCCAGGCTACGGAACTGCTTCAGCTGGCCGATAGCCTTGTCGAGGATGAAGTCCGACGGGATCACGCCCTTGGCCGCATCGGCCCGCACCCGCTCGCTCTCCTGGTCGAGCACGGCGGCGAAGCCGGCCATGCGGGCCAGGTAGCTGTCGGCGTCGGCGGCCGAGGCCACCGCGTGCTTGCTGTCCAGGAAGCTCGGGACCGACGAATAGCCGCCGTAGAACTGGGTCACCACGAACGGCCGCGACACCGCGCCGTAGTCGAAGCCCGAGGCCTTGTCGCGCGCGCCGTAATAGTAGGCGGCGGTGTCATAGTTGACGGCGTCGTCGCCGGAGAGCGCCTTGCGGTCGATCGCCTTCAGACGCTTGAGCCGGGCGGCCGGCTCCTTGCGCTCCTTGATCCAGGCGGCGATCGAGCGGTCGCCGAGCTTCGTGCGCGCGCCGGCGTGAGCGCCGGTGTCGAGGCCCAGATTGGTCGCCTGCTCGGGGCTCTCGGTCAGGTCCTCGTCGAAGAAGGCGTCGAACAGGGCGTAGAGCTTGCCGCGCTCGTCCTTCGGGGCGGCCATGGCCGGCAGAGCCGTGGAGACGGCGGCGGCGGTCGCGCCGGCCAGCAGCTGGCGACGATCGAAGGTGTTGGAATCGGACATGGGAGCTTCCAGGACAGGCGCGGCCGCGCGTCTTGGAAGCAAAGCCGTCCGGCGCCTCGCGGCCCCGGGCGCCGGACGGCTCTATGGGCTTACTTGCGGGCGGCCAGGATGTCGTCCAGGCGCGCCGGGGTTCCGGCCACGCGCTCCAGGCGCGGATAGCGAAGGCCGCCGGTGTAGTCGAGCTTCACGGTGCGGTAGCGCGAGCCTTCCTTGACCAGCAGTTCGACCGGTTCGCCCTTGGCCGTGGCCTTGACGGCGGCCTTCAGCTTGTCGGCGTCATAGGCCTCGCCGTTGACGGCCACCAGGGTCAGGCCCTGGGTCAGGCCGGCCTTGAAGGCGGGACCATCCCACTGCACGTCGCTGAGCACGCCGTCCGAACCGACGGTCAGGCCGATGGAGTAGGCCAGGTTGGTGACCTTGCCGCGCGTCTCGGAGACCTTGAAATAGTCGGTCGGCGCATCGGTATAGACCAGCTTGTAGCCGCCGCGCGTCAGGCCATCGAGCGGGGCCTTGGGGTTCACGCCCTCGATGCGGTCCTTCAGGAAGGTCGACCAGTCGTAGGCCACCACGCCGTTCAGCGCCGCCACCACGTCGTCGAAGGTGTAGGTGTGCGAGACGTACGAGCCGTCGGCCACGCCGAAGAAGGCCTTGGCGAAGTCGTCGAGCGACTTCTTGCCGCCGGTCTTCTCGCGGATCAGCGTGTCGGCGTCGAGCCAGACCAGCTGGCCCTCCGAATAGTAGTCCTCGCTGCGCTGGTAGGAGAGCCAGGACAGCGGCTTGCGGTTGGCGATGATCGGGTCGTTGGTGGTGTCCTGCACCGGGCGCCAGTCGCGGCCGCGACGGCTGTCGTAGGCGGCGGCCGTCATGGCGATGGCGTCCAGCGTCTGCTCCTTGTTGAGCAGGCCCGAACGCGACGACAGAACGTAGCCCCAGTACTGGGTCTGGCCCTCATAGACCCACATCAGGCTGTCGCGCATCGGGGTGTTGAGGGTCGGGGTCCACAGGTCGGCCCCGCGGCGGAACTTGCCGTTCCACGAGTGGGTGTATTCGTGGGCCAGCAGGTCGCGGCCGACATAGGCCTTGTCCCAGTCGGTGAAGTACTTGGGCGCGACGCGGTTCTCGCTCGACTGGTGGTGCTCCAGGCCGATGCCGCCCAGCTGGTCCGACAGCGCCACCAGGAAGTCGTAGTGATCGTAGTGGTGCGAGCCGTAGAGCTTGTAGGCCTGCTGGACCAGGTTCTTGTGGATCTGGATCTGCTCGGGCTTGAACTCCAGGAGCTCGGGCTTGTCGGCGATCATGTTCAGGCGCACCGGAACCTTGGCGCCCGGATCCAGATCGACCGACTTGAAGTAGCGGCCGGCGAACATCGGCGAGTCGACCAGGGTCTCGACCGTGGTCGGCTTGAAGGCCGTCACTTGGCCTTCGGTCTTGGCGACCTCGAGGGCCGAGGCGAACTGGAAGCCCTCCGGCAGCTTGACGGTCGGCTCGACGGCGATGCGGCGGGTGAAGTGGCCAGCCGGATACATGGTCATCTGCAGCCACTGCAGGTTCAGCATGTCCGGGGTCATGACCATGCGGCCGACCTTGGTCTCGACCGGCGACAGGAACTTGTAGGCGATGTTCAGCTCGCTCACGCCGGCCGGCACGTCGATGTGGAAGGCGTTGACCTCGACCACGTCACGCTTCCAGGGGATCACCTGGCCATTGGCGGTGATCACCAGGCCCGCCAGCTTGTCGATGTCGTTGCGCGGCGAGTGGCCGCCCGGCACCCACTCCGGATAATAGAGGGTCAGCGGGCCGGGCTTTGCGACCGGCAGGGTCAGCTTGATGTCGAAGATCTTGCGTTCGAGGTCAGTGGCGTCGACGTAGAGCTTCAGCACGCCCGGATAGGCCACGTCCTGCGGGGCGACGATCGGCGGGGTCGGCGGGGCCGGCTGGGGCAGGTAGTCCTGGGCGAGCGCGGCGCCGCCCACGAGCGACAGAAGCGAAACCGAGAAGAAAAGCGCTTTCACGAAACGACCCCAATGCAGCCCGCGAAGTCCCCTCGCGGCAGGAAGCCTGGATGTTTCTTTTGTTGAGCCCCACTTGTCGAGGCCAAGTTGGCCGCACGCTGTTATAATATAGCCCCGGCCTGATCCCGGCCCGGGCGACGGCGCAAGGCGCCTGTTTCGTCGAGCGGGATGCGCCTTTCCGCAGCAGGATCGACGGCCCCGCATGCAGAGTTCCGCACCGCCTGCTTTCCGACCGCACGCAGAACCGATCACGGGCGCTTTGTTTCCAAGCGGCGCTGGAGCGATATCGGGTCTTGTAATTGCAAGTCGCTCTCAAGTATGGACGGCGACACCAAAGCTCGTCCGCCCTGGAATCCCGTGAAAGCCGCCGCCGAACAGAACCGCCGCTCCTTCTGGCTGAAGCAGTTGCACCAGTGGCACTGGATCAGCGCGGCGCTCAGCCTGGTGGGCATGCTGCTGTTCGCGATCACCGGCTTCACCCTGAACCACGCCGGCCAGATCGAGGCCGAGCCCAAGGTCGTCACCCGCAAGGCCACCCTGCCCGCCGACCTGCTGGCCGAGCTGGCCAAGGGGCCGGTGGAGGGCAAGCGCCCGCTGCCGATCAAGGTCGAGACCTGGCTCGACAAGGCCGTCGACGCCGACATCGCCCGCCGCGTGGGCGAATGGTCCGACGCCGAGGTCTATCTGGCCCTGGCCCGTCCCGGCGGCGACGCCTGGATCGCCATCGACCGTGAGACCGGCGCCGTCGAGCACGAAAAGACTACCCGCGGCGCGGTCAGCCTGCTCAACGACCTGCACAAGGGCCGCAACGCCGGCAAGGCCTGGGGCTGGTTCATCGACATCTTCGCCGGCGCCTGCGTGATCTTCACGGTCACCGGCCTGATCCTGCTGCAATTCCACGCCCGCGGGCGGCCGATGACCTGGCCGCTGACCGCCGCCGGGCTGGCCATACCGCTTCTCCTCGTGATCCTGTTCGTCCACCTCTAGAGAAAGGCCGCCTTCCGTGAAGCGCACCGTCTCCCTGCTGACCTTCGCCGGCGCCGCCGTCGGCGCTCCGGCGATGGCCGCCGACCTCAACGTCACCGTCGAGATCCCGCGCCTGACCGTGGCCGAGTACCACAAGCCCTACGTCGCCATCTGGGTCGAAGGCCCCGACGCCGGCGCCGCCGCGACCCTGGCCGTCTGGTACGACGCCGACTCCCGCGAGGACAAAGGCCAGAAGTGGCTGAAGGACATGCGCCAGTGGTGGCGCAAGGCCGGCCGCGCCATGAGCTTCCCGGCCGACGGCATCACCAGCGCCACCCGCGCCCCCGGCCCGCAGAAGCTGGTCTTCAGCGGCGCCAAGAGCGAGCTCTCCAAGCTGAAGCCGGGCGAATACACGCTGGTGGTCGAGGCCGCCCGCGAAGTCGGCGGCCACGAGGCCGTCCGCGTCCCGTTCACCTGGGGCAAGCCCGGCAAGACCGCCACGGCCAAGGGGACCGCCGAACTCGGCGCCGTCTCGGTCACCGTCAAGTAAGAGGGGATAACGCCATGAACATCCGCAAGCGCCTCCTGGCCCTCACCGCCATCACGGCGGCCCTGGCCGCCCTGCCTCTCGCCGCCAACGCCCACCGCGGCTGGATCGTGCCCTCCGCCACCGTCCTGTCGGGCGACGGCGCCTGGGTGACGGTCGACGCGGCCGTCTCGAACGAGCTGTTCTATCCCGACCACCGCCCGATGCGCCTGGACGCCGTGGTCATCACCACGCCGGACGGCACGACCGAACCGCTGAAGAACGGCTCGACCGGCCAGTACCGCTCGGTGTTCGACGTCGAGCTGGCCAAGCCCGGCACCTACCGGATCGGCACCGCCTCGGCCAACATCGTGGCCAGCTGGACCGACGCCGGCCAGGTCAAGCGCTTCCGCGGCACGCCCGAAGAGTTCGCCGCCCAGGTTCCGGCCGGCGCCGCCGACCTGAAGACCATCAAGAGCTTCAGCCGCAACGAGACCTTCGTCACCCGCGGCGCGCCGACGCCCCTGACGACCACCGGCAAGGGCCTGGAGCTGGTCGCCGTCACCCACCCCAACGACGTGGTGGCCGGTGAAGCCGCGACCTTCAAGTTCGTGATCGACGGCAAGCCCGCCGCCGACCTGGAAGTGACGATCGTGCCGGGCAATTCGCGCTATCGCGCCAACCCGGGCGAGATCAAGGTCAAGACCGGCCCCGACGGCGCGGTGAAGTTCACCCTGCCGGAAGCCGGCATGTACTGGCTGAACGCCAGCGTCCGCACCGGCGAGACCGGTCGCGGCGGCGGCATGGGCGGCCCGGGCGGCGGCGCTCCGGGCGGCCAAGGCGGCCCCGGTGGTCAGGGCGGCCCGCAAGGCGGCCCTCCCGGTGGTGCGCCCCAAGGCGGCCCGGGTGGTCCGGGCGGCCCCGGCGGCGGCCAGACCGGCCCGCTGGCCGGCAACGGCTTCAGCGCCAGCTACACCGCGACGTTCGAAGCCCAGCGTCCGTAGCGCAGCGGCCTAGCTCCTCCCCCGAGAAACGGGGGAGGTGGCGCGGCGCTATCAGCGCCGTGACGGAGGGGGCGAGTGACGGAGCGCCGTGCGCGCCGCCGCCCCCTCCACCGCTTCGCGGTCCCCCTCCCCCGCTACGCGGGGGAGGAGTTTGGAAGATCTCTCCCCCATGACCCGCGTCCTCGTCCCCCTGATCTCCGAACCGCCGGCCCGGCCGGTGGGCGGGGTCGTGCGCGGGTTCGACGGGGCAAGCATGGGCACGACCTGGTCGGTCAAGGCCGTGCTGCCCGCCACCACCGACATTCCCGCCATGACCGCCATGGTCCAGCGCGCCCTCGACCAGGTGGTCGCGCAGATGAGCGCCTGGGACCCGATGTCGGCGCTCTCGCGCTTCAACCGCTCCGCCGCCGGAACCTGGACCGCCCTGCCCGCCGGCTTCGCGAACGTGCTGCGCCGCGCCATCGAGATAGCCGCCGACAGCGACGGCGCCTTCGACCCGACGCTGGGCGCGGTCACCGATCTCTGGGGCTTCGGCCCCCGCCCCTTCTCCGGCGAGCCGCCGAGCGCCGACGCCCTCGACGCCGCCCGCGCCCCTATGGGCTGGCGCCGCGTGACGCTGGACGGCGACGCGCTGTTTCAGCCGGGCGGCCTTTCCATCGACCTCAACGGCATCGCCAAGGGCTTCGGCGTCGACGAGGCCGCCCGCGCGCTCGAACGCTCGGGCGTTCGCTCCTACCTCGTCGAGGTCGGCGGCGAGCTGCGCGGCACGGGCGCCAAGCCCGACGGCCAGCCCTGGTGGGTCGAGCTGGAGCGCCCGCCGGTCGCTTCCGCCAACGACGAGGCCGCCCCGCGCACGGTGCTGGCCCTGCATGGCCTGTCGGTGGCGACCTCTGGCGACTACCGCCGCTTCTTCGACCATGCGGGCAAGCGCTACGCCCACACCCTGGATCCCGCCTCGGGCGCTCCGTGCGACGCCGGGGTGGTCAGCGTCACCGTGCTGCATCCCGAGTGCATGACCGCCGACGCTCTGGCCACCGCCCTGACCGTGATCGGCCCGGACGCGGCCCAGGCCTTCGCCACGGCGCGTGAGCTGCCGGTCCTGATCGTCACGCGCGGCCCCAATGGCCTGTCCGAACGTCTGTCGCCGGCCCTGCAGGCGATGCTCGACGAATGACCGACCTGCTTTCCAGCCTGCCGCCGGGCTCGCGCCGCCTGGTCCTGGCCGCGATCGTCGTCGGCCTCTACCTGCTGCTGTGCGCCGGGATCGCCCTGAAGGTCGCGCTGCGCAAGGCCAAGGCCCGCCGCGAGGAGAAGGCCCTGGCCGCCGGCGCCGGCGAGCCGGTGCTCGTGGCCTTCGCCAGCCAGACCGGCTTCGCCGAGGAACTGGCCCTGGCGACGGCGAAAGCCCTGCAAGCCGCGAACGTGCCGGTGCGCCTGCGCGAACTGGCCGCCGTCGAGCCCGCCGACCTGACCGGCCGCGCGCTCTTCATCGTCAGCACCACCGGCGAAGGCGACGCCCCCGACAACGCCCGCCGCTTCATCCGCGACGTCATGGCCACCGAGCCGGACCTGTCGGGCCTGACCTACGCCGTGCTGGCCCTGGGCGACAGCAGCTACGCCCACTACTGCGCCTTCGGTCACAGCCTGGACGCCTGGCTGGCCCGCAACGGCGGATCGCGCCTGTTCGACACCGTCAAGGTCGACGACGGCGAGGCCGCCGCCCTGCGCCACTGGCAGTCGCAGCTTTCGGTGCTGACCGGCTCGACCGACGCTCCCGACTGGAGCCGCCCGGCCTATGGCCGCTGGAAACTGGCCGAGCGCCGCCTGCTCAATCCCGGCTCGGCCGGCGAAGGCGCCTTCCACGTCAGGCTCGAACCGCTGGACGGCGACGTCGCCTGGCAGGCCGGCGACATCGTCGAGATCGGCCCGCGCAACGCCCCGGCCGAGGTGGCCGACCTGCTCTCGCGCCTGTCGCTGCCTACCGACGCGCCGGTGAAGGCCGACGAGGCCCAGACGCTGGGCGAGGTCCTGTCCTGGCGGCGGCTGCCGCACGAGGACGCGGCCATCAAGGCGCTGGCAGGAACCGCGCCCCAGGCCCTGGTCGACGCCCTGCCCGCCCTGCCCCACCGCGAATATTCGATCGCCTCCCTGCCGGCCGACGGCGGGGTCGAGCTGGTCGTGCGCCTGATGCGCCGCGCCGACGGCAAGCCGGGCCTGGGCTCGGGCTGGCTGGTCGAGCATGCAGGCGTCGGCGGCGAGATCGCCGGCCGCGTGCGCTCCAACCGCAGCTTCCACGCGCCGGCCGACGACCGGCCGATGATCCTGATCGGCGCCGGCACGGGTCTCGCCGGCCTGCGCAGCCACCTGAAGGCTCGCGCCGCCCTGGGCCGCAAGCGCAATTGGCTGGTGTTCGGCGAGCGCTCGGCCGCCCACGACTTCTTCCACCGCGAGGAAATCGAGGCCTGGGTCGCCTCGGGCGTGCTGGCGCGGCTGGATCTGGCCTTCTCCCGCGACCAGGCCGAGAAGGTCTACGTCCAGCACCGCCTGCGGGCGGGCGCCGACGAGGTCCGTGCCTGGGTGGCGCGGGGCGCGGCGACCTATGTCTGCGGCTCGCTGGAAGGCATGTCGCGGGAGGTCCATGCGGCCCTGGCCGAGATCCTCGGCGCAGCGGCGCTGGAGGATCTGGCCGATCAGGGCCGGTATCGCCGGGACGTCTACTGAGGCGGCGGAGCCCCTCACCCTCCCACGCCTTCGGCGCGGGCCCCTCCCTCTCCCCATGGGAGAGGTGTTTTCGAAGCAGGCCGTATTTCTTCAACCTCTCCCCAAGGGAGAGGGAGGGGCCCATTGCGCAGCAATGGGAGGGTGAGGGGTTACGGCTTCAGCCGCGCCCGCTCCTCCGGCGTATTGGCCCCCAGGATCCGCGCCCGCGCGCCCTCCGGACATTCCAAAACTGCGAGCCCCGCCCGCTCGACCAGCCGCCGCAGCGGCCAGCCCGGCAGCGCCCCTTCCGGGATCACATCCAGCGGCAGCACCATCGGCACGGGCGAGACGTCGAAGGTCGCGCCCGTCTCCGCCGCCAGCAGCGGCGCCAGGTCGTCCACGGTCAGGGTCGGGGCATCGACGGCCAGCACCAGCGCCCGCGAACAGCCCCGCGCCCGCAGCGCCTCGACGCCAGCCAGCACCCCGCCAACCGGACCGGCCCCCTCTTCCGGATCGGGAACCCAGTCCAGCCCGTAGTCGCGCCCGGCGGTCAGCACCACGCTCGCCCCCGCCGCCCGGGCCAGGGCCGCGACGCGGTCGATGGCGCGCACGCCGTCCCAGTCCAGCAAGGCCTTGTCCCGCCCCATCCGGACAGAGCCGCCGCCGCAGAGAATGATGGCGCCAAACGCAGTCATGACGCCCTCCTTACGCCCGCCCGGAGACCGCTACCAAGGCCGCGCTTCCCCATGGCGCGAGAAACGGTCTAGACTCGCCCAAAAGGGACGGACTTCTCAGTCATGAACGAACGCACCGAGCGCACGCGGCGCCGCAGCAGCCAGAGCGCCACGATCCGCGACGTCGCCGCGCGGGCCGGGGTGTCGCCCATGACCGTCTCGCGGGTCATCAACCGCGAATCCACCGTCAAGGAAGAGACCCGGGCCCTGGTCGAGGCGGCCATCGCCGAGCTCAACTACGCCCCCAACCCGGCCGCCCGCAGCCTGGCGGGGTCGGCGCCGTTCCGCATCGGCCTGCTCTACGACAACCCCTCGACCGGCTATCTGTCGGAGTTCCTGGTCGGGGCGCTGGACGAGAGCAGCCGCACCGGCTCGCAGATCGTCATCGAGAAGTGCGCCGAGCCCGAACTGGCCGGCGCCACCCTGGCTCGCCTGCTGAAGACCGGCGTCGATGGCCTGATCCTGCCCCCGCCCCTGTGCGAATCCCAGACCGTGCTGGCCGAGGTGAAGGCCGCCGGCGCGGCCGCCGTGGCCGTCGCCCCCGGCATGGCCAGCAGCGACATGGCCACCATCCGCATCGACAACGAAGCCGCCGCCTTCGAGTTGACCCAGCACCTGCTGAGTCTCGGCCACAAGCGCTTCGGCTTCATCAAGGGCCACCCCAACCAGACGGTCAGCCAGCAACGGATGGACGGCTTCATGACCGCCCTCAAGGCCGCCGGCATCCCGCAGGAGGACGTCCGCATCGAGCAGGGCTACTTCACCTATCGCTCGGGCCTGGAGGCGGCCGAGCGGCTGCTGAACGTCAAGGATCGGCCGACCGCGATCTTCGCCGCCAACGACGACATGGCCGCCGCCACCGCCGGCCTGGCCCATCGCCTGGGCCTGGACGTGCCGGGCGACGTCTCGATCGTCGGCTTCGACGACACCTCGATCGCCGCCAACATCTGGCCGGCCCTGACCACCGTCCACCAGCCCATCGCCGCCATGGCCCGCGCCGCCGTCGACCTGGTGCTGGAAGAGATCCGCCGCCACCGCGACGGCACGGGCGAGCCGAGGCAGCTGATGCATCCGCATACGCTGATCGTGCGGGACTCGGCGGGTCCGGCGCCGACCTAGAAACACCTCTCCCAGAGGGAGAGGGAGGGGCCCAGGCGATAGCCTGGGAGGGTGAGGGGTTACGCGGCCGGCCGCCTTTCCCCTCGCCAAAACCTCCAACGTCTTACCCCCTCACCCTCCCACGCCTGCGGCGCGGGCCCCTCCCTCTCCCCATGGGAGAGGGAGACTCGGTGCGGCGCGACCAGCGTCCGGCAGACGTGAGTTTTGAGTTGTCAGACAACTCCCTTGCGCCCCTCCACATGTTAGCGCTAACAAGTCGGGGAGTTACGAAGCGTAGCGGGCGTTCGCAAAGATCCGCTCGCGCGACAGGGAGAAAACGCGGTGGGCGTGACGCAATACCTTCCCGAGGACTGGCGGGAAGCGACCCTTCTGGGCCGCATCGATTTCGGCCAGGGCCCGACCCCCGTCCTGATCCGCGGCGGCCACGTCGAGGACGTCAGCAAGATCGCCCCCACCGTCGCCGACCTGATGAACGCCTACGCCCCCGGCGACGCGATCCCGCGCGGCGAGGACAAGGGTCCGCTGGAAAAGCTCGACCTGCGCCCGGTCTGGGACGACCGTGAAGGCAACGCCGCCGCCAAGCTGCTGGCCCCCGTCGACCTGCAATGCCTCAAGGCCGCCGGCGTCACCTTCGCCGTCTCGACCCTGGAGCGGGTGATCGAAGAGCGCGCCCGCGGCGACGCCGCCGCCGCCCTGAAGATCCGCGAGCAGCTGTCGCAAAGCATGGGCGGCGACCTGCGCAGCGTGAATCCGGGCTCGGAAGGCGCCGAGCGCCTGAAGCAGACCCTGATCAAGGACGGCCTGTGGTCGCAGTACCTCGAGGTCGCCATCGGCCCCGACGCCGAGATCTTCACCAAGGGCCCGACGCTGTCGTCGATGGGCTGGGGCGACCAGGTCGGCGTCCGCAGCGACAGCCACTGGAACAACCCCGAGCCGGAAGTCGTGCTGCTGTGCGACGGCCAGGGCGAGATCCGCGGCGCCTCCCTGGGCAACGACGTCAACCTGCGCGACTTCGAAGGCCGCTCGGCCCTGCTGCTCAGCAAGGCCAAGGACAACAACGCCTCCTGTTCGATCGGCCCGTTCTTCCGGCTGTTCGACGCCTCGTTCTCGTTGGACGACGTGCGCAGCGCCGAGGTCGAGCTGAAGATCACCGGCCGCGACAACTTCGTGCTCGACGGCAAGTCGAACATGAGCCTGATCAGCCGCGACCCGGCCGTGCTGGCGAGCCAGGCCTACAGCCGGCAGCACCAGTATCCGGACGGCTTCGCCTTGTTCCTGGGCACCATGTTCGCCCCGATCCAGGACCGCGACACCGCCGGCCAGGGCTTTACCCATAAAGTTGGCGACCGCGTCCGCGTCTCGACCCCCAAGCTCGGCGTGCTCGAGAACGAGGTGACCACCTGCGACCAGGCCAAGCCCTGGACCTTCGGCATCTCGGCCCTGATCCGCAACCTGGCCGGCCGCGGCCTGCTGTGACCCTCACCTTCCAAGTCCAGGCGTAAGCGCATGTCCTCAGCCATCTATCCCAGCCTCCAGGGCAAGCGCGTCGTCATCACCGGCGGCGGCTCCGGCATCGGCGCGGGCATCACCACCGCCTTCGCCAAGCAAGGCGCCGAAGTGATCTTCGTCGACATCGCCGTCGAGGATTCCGAGGCCCTGGTCGCCGACCTGGCCGACGCCCCGATCAAGCCAGCGTTCAAGCAGGTCGATCTGACCGACCTGGAAGCCGTGAAGGCCTTCTTCGCCGAGATCGGTCCCATCGACGTGCTGGTCAACAACGCCGGCAACGACGACCGTCACAGCCTGGCCGACGTGACCCCGGCCTACTGGGACAACCGCATGAACGTGAACCTGCGTCACATGCTGTTCTGCGCCCAGGCCGCGGCCCCAGGCATGAAAGAGCGCGGCGGCGGCGCGATCATCAATTTCGGCTCGATCAGCTGGCATCTCGGCCTGGAGGACCTGGTCCTCTACGAAACCGCCAAGGCCGGCATCGAGGGCATGACCCGGGCGCTCGCCCGCGAACTGGGTCCCGACGACATCCGCGTCACCTGCGTGGTGCCGGGCAACGTCAAGACCAAGCGCCAGGAGAAGTGGTACACCCCGGAAGGCGAGGCCGAGATCGTCAAGGCCCAGGCCGTCAAGGGCCGCATCCTGCCGGCCAACGTCGCCTCGCTGGTGCTGTTCCTGGCCTCGGACGACGGCAGCCTGTGCACGGGCCACGAGTACTGGATCGACGCCGGCTGGCGATAAGCCGGGCGGGACCGAAATCCTCGTCCTTCGACAAGCTCAGGATGAGGGTTTCTACTGCGACGACTGAAATAGCCCTCATCCTGAGCTTGTCGAAGGACGAGGGCGGGCCCACGGGAAGACCAAAATGTCCGCTGCCCCCACCTGCGTCTGGGACCTGAAGGCCACGCTCGGCGAAGGGCCGATCTGGCATGGCGACGCCGTCTGGTTCGTCGACATCAAGGGCCACCAGGTCCACCGCTACACCCCGGCCACCGGCGAGACCGCCAGCTGGGACGCGCCCGACCAGGTGACCTTCGTCGCGCCGCGCATCGGCGGCGGCTTCGTCGCCGGCCTCAAGAGCGGCCTGCACCACTTCACGCCCGAACTGGGCTTCACCTTCATTTCCGAGATCGAGGACGCCGGCCTCGACAACCGCCCCAACGACTCCACGGTCGATGCGCAAGGCCGCCTGTGGTTCGGCACCATGCACGACGCCGAAGAGGCCGACAGCGGCGCGCTCTACCGGCTCGAAGCCGACGGTTCGCTCACGCAACACGACGCCGGCATCTGCATCACCAACGGCCCGGCGGTCAGCCCTGACGGCAAGACCTTCTACCACACCGACACCCTGGCGAAGGTGATCTGGGCCTTCGACGTCACGCCCGAAGGCGCGCTCTTCAACAAGCGCGCGTTCTTCCGCCTGGAGATCGAGGACGCCTGGCCCGACGGCTCGGTGGTCGACGCCGAGGACTTCGTCTGGACGGCCCTGTGGGGCGGCCGCGGCGCCATCCGCCTGTCGCCGGAAGGCCAGATCGTCCAGCGCGTCGAGCTGCCGGCCATCAACGTCACCAAGCCGTGCTTCGGCGGCCCCGACCTGAAGACCCTCTATTTCACCACCGCCCGCAAGGGCCTCAGCGACGAGCAGCTGGCCGCCGCCCCGCTGTGCGGCGGGCTCTTCTCGCTTCCCGTCGACGTCGCCGGCCAGCCGCAATACGAGGTGCGCCTTGACCTCCGCTAATCGCACGCCCCGCCGGTTCCGCTCGCGCGACTGGTTCGACAATCCCGACCATATCGACATGACCGCGCTCTATCTGGAGCGGTTCATGAACTACGGGATCACCCCGGAAGAGTTGCGCAGCGGCAAGCCGATCATCGGCATCGCCCAGACCGGCAGCGACATCTCGCCGTGCAACCGCATCCACCTGGACCTGGTGACCCGGGTCCGCGACGGCATCCGCGACGCCGGCGGCATTCCGATGGAATTCCCGGTCCACCCGATCTTCGAGAACTGCCGTCGCCCGACGGCGGCCCTGGACCGGAACCTGTCCTATCTGGGCCTGGTCGAGACCCTGCACGGCTATCCGATCGACGCCGTGGTCCTGACCACCGGCTGCGACAAGACCACTCCGGCCGGCATCATGGCCGCCACGACGGTCAACATCCCGGCCATCGTGCTCTCCGGCGGACCGATGCTGGACGGCTGGCACGAGGGCGAACTGGTCGGCTCGGGCACGGTGATCTGGCGCTCGCGCCGCAAGCTGGCGGCCGGTGAGATCGACGAGGCCGAGTTCATCGAGCGCGCCGCCTCGTCCGCCCCCTCGGCCGGCCACTGCAACACCATGGGCACGGCCTCGACGATGAACGCCGTGGCCGAGGCCCTGGGCCTGTCGCTGACCGGCTGCGCGGCGATCCCCGCCCCGTACCGCGAGCGCGGCCAGATGGCCTACAAGACCGGCCAGCGGATCGTCGACCTGGCCTATGAGGACATCAAGCCCAAGGACATCCTGACGAAAAAGGCCTTCGAGAACGCCATCGCCCTGGTGGCGGCTGCCGGCGGCTCGACCAACGCCCAGCCGCACATCGCCGCCATGGCGCGCCATGCGGGCCTGGAGATCACCGCCGACGACTGGCGGGCGGCCTACGACATCCCGTTGATCGTCAACATGCAGCCGGCCGGCAAGTATTTGGGCGAGCGCTTCCACCGGGCCGGCGGCGCGCCGGCGGTGCTGTGGGAGCTGCTGCAGCAGGGCCGCCTGCATGGCGACGTCCTGACCGTCACCGGCAAGACCATGGCCGAGAACCTGCAGGGCCGCGAAACCGGCGACCGCGAGGTGATCTTCCCCTACGCGCAGCCCTTGGCTGAAAAAGCGGGTTTCCTCGTTTTGCGCGGCAACCTGTTCGACTTCGCGATCATGAAGGCCAGCGTCATCGGCGCCGACTTCCGCGAGCGCTACCTGTCCAAGCCGGGCCAGGAAGGCGTGTTCGAGGCCCGGGCCATCGTCTTCGACGGCTCGGACGACTACCACGCCCGCATCAACGACCCGGCCCTGAACATCGACGAGAGCTGCATCCTGGTGATCCGGGGCGCGGGTCCGATCGGCTGGCCCGGCTCGGCCGAGGTGGTCAACATGCAGCCGCCGAATCACCTGCTGAAGAAGGGGATCATGAGCCTGCCGACCCTGGGCGACGGGCGTCAGTCGGGCACCGCCGACAGCCCCTCGATCCTCAATGCCTCGCCCGAAAGCGCGATCGGCGGCGGGCTGTCGTGGCTGCGGACGGGCGACACCATCCGCATCGACATCAACACCGGCCGCTGCGACGCCCTGGTGGACGAGGCCATGATCGCCGAGCGCCGCAAGGAGGGGATCCCGGCCGTGCCGGAGACCATGACCCCCTGGCAGGAGATCTACCGCGCCCACACCGGCCAGCTCGACACCGGCGGGGTGCTGGAATTCGCCGTGAAGTACCAGGACCTGGCGGCCAAGCTGCCCAGGCATAATCACTAACTAAAAACGCTCGTCATCCCGGAAAGCCCAAAGGGCTTATCCGGGACCCAGGGGCCGCCGCACTGCAGTTGCCTCTGGGTCCCGGCTCTCCGCTTCGCTGCGGCCGGGATGACGAACTGAATTGGTCAAAAAGGAAGGAAGACGCCCATGTTCTCGCGCCGCCGCCTGATGGCCGCCGCCGCCAGCCTGACAGCGCTGCCGGTCCTGCCCGCCTTCGCCGCCGACCAAAAGCGCGTCATCGCGCTCGACCTCGCCAAGGCTGCAACGCCGGTCGATCGCTTCTTCGACCTGTCCATCGGCTCAGACTATCCGGGCACCCTGTTGCGCGACGACAGCCTCTCTCAGCTGAAGACGGCGTCCGACGAGCTGAAGTTCCGCTACATCCGCTTCCACGCCATTTTCCACGACGTGCTGGGCACGGTGAAGAAAGGTCCGGACGGGGCGATCACCTACGACTGGACGAAGATCGACCAGCTCTACGACCGCCTGCTGGCCATGGGCCTCAAGCCCTTCATCGAGCTGGGCTTCACGCCCGAGGCGATGAAGACCTCGGACCTGACGATCTTCTGGTGGAAGGGCAACACCTCCCACCCGCAGTTCGAGCCCTGGGCGCACCTGATCGACGCGTTCGTAAAGCACCTGCGCGGCCGCTACGGCGAGGCCGAGGTGCGCAGCTGGTTCTTCGAGGTCTGGAACGAGCCCAATCTCGACGGCTTTTGGGAAAAGGCCGACCAGAAGGTCTATTTCGACCTCTACGCCCTGACCGCCAAGACCATCAAGGCGATCGACCCCACCTTGCGCGTGGGCGGCCCATCGACGGCCGGCGCGGCCTGGGTTCCGGAGTTCCTGGCCTACTGCAAGGCCAACAACGCGGCGGTCGACTTCGTCACCACCCACACCTACGGCGTCGACGGCGGCTTCCTCGACGAGAACGGCAAGGACGACACCAAGCTGTCGCCCTCCCCCGACGCCATCATCGGCGACGTGCGCAAGGTGCGCCGCGAGATCGAGGCCTCGGCCTATCCGGGCCTGCCGCTCTACTTCACCGAATGGAGCACCAGCTACACGCCGCGCGACCCGGTGCACGACAGCTATCACAGCGCCGCCTACATCCTGGCCAAGCTGAAGGGCGTCAAGGGCGTGGTCCAGGGCATGAGCTACTGGACCTACAGCGACCTCTTCGAAGAGCCCGGCCCGCCCACCGCGCCGTTCCAGGGCGGGTTCGGCCTGATGAACCCGGAAGGGATCCGCAAGCCCTCGTGGTTCGCCTACAAGTACCTGGCGGCCCTGCGCGGCAAGGAAGTTCCGTCCACGGACAATAGCGTTCTGGCGTCGGTGGACGGCGGCAAGGTCGCGGCCCTGGTCTGGGACTTCACCCAGCCGGTGCAGCCGACCAGCAACCGCTCGTTCTACACCAAGGTCCAGCCGACGACGGACGCCCCGGCCGCCGCGCTCAGCGTCGCGGGCCTCAAGCCCGGCCGCTACCGCCTGAAGGCCCAACGCACCGGCTTCCGCGCCAACGACGCCTACACGGCCTATATCGAGCTGGGCCTGCCGCAGAAGCTTTCGGCCGAGCAGGTGAGCAAGCTCCAGGCCCTGACGACCGACAAGCCGGAGGTCGACAAGACCATCACCGTCGGCAAGGACGGCGTGGCGACGATCGACTTCGCCATGCGGCGGAATGATCTGGTGCTGGTGACGCTGGAGCGGGTCTGAAGATGCTCCCCCTGAAGGGGGAGCTGTCGCGAAGCTACTGAGGGGGAAGTTGCTACGACGGCTCCGCAGCCGCTTCCCCCTCCGGCCCTCCGGGCCACCTCCCCCTTCAGGGGGAGGGTTTAGCCGGCGAGATTCCGGCCGGTTACAGCGCGATCCTCGCCGTATGCAACCGGCGCAGGCCGGCGATGGTCAGCAGGCCGACAAAGCCCATCGACGCGGTAATGGCCCCGACGACCAGGTCGGCGACGAGCTGATCGGAGAGGCTCACCCCGCTGGACGCCCCCCGCGTGACGAAAACGACCAGGCCGATCACCTGCGGCGCCAGGCCGAGCAACAGGGCCGAAAGCACCTTGCGGTCGGATCGCAGGGCGCCGACGACGAGACCGGCCAGCAGCGGCGCGCCGAAAACGACCGTCGGCATCGCCTTGAAGATCACCTTCGGCTCGACCGGCGCGAGGGCCGCGGCGGCGACGAGCAGCCACATCGGGACCATGACGATCAGCAGGCCGACGGCCAGGATCGCCGCATAACCCGCCTCGCCGGCCGCCCGCCAGCGCAGGCCGGTCGCCAGACAGCCCATGGCCCAGGATAGCCGTCCCTTCTGGAGCGCGGCGAATTCGGCCCGCATGGCGTGCGCCCACTCCTCGCGCGTGGCGGGCGGATTGCGGGTCGCGAGCGTCATGATCGCGGCGGCCAGATCTTGTCGGGCTTCGGTCATCAGATGCCTCCCAGGGCCAGGGTCGTGAACGAACTACAGGCGGCGGCCAGGTCACGGCCGGTCATCGCGCGATCTTCGCCATACGGCGCCGGCCCAAGGCCGAGCCCGCCAGGGCGCCGAGATAGGCCAGGCCCACCAGGGGCAGGACGATCAGCATCTGCGGCCCCATGGGACGAAGTCCCGGCCCCTCGACCAGGAGCATGGCGTTGCCGATCAGCGAGGGCCCGATGCCCAATGCCACCGCGGTCGCCAGCCGGCGGCCGGGCCAGTTCAGAGCGATGACGAAGCCGGCCAGCACCAGGGCGGCGACGATCAGCGGCATCACGATCTGCGCCATCTCGGCCCTGGAGGCCAGCCCCGCGCCGCTCACCCCGAAGTATGCGAGAGGCGCCAAGCCCCCGACGAAGGCGACGCCCGCCGCCAGCGACGCCATGTAGGCCGCCTCCCCGGCAGCTCGCCAGCGCGCGGCGGCGATCAGGCACCCGACCGCCCAGGACAGCCGGTCCCTGTCGAGCGCGGCGAACTCGGCCTGCATGGCCTGCGCCCAATCCTCCCGTCCCGCGGGCGGCTTGCGAAGCGCCCGATCCATGATCCAGGCGGCGAGGTCTCTATGGTTTCCAGTCATCAGGCTCCCCCAAGGGCCAAGGATGTGGACGGACGGCGGGCCGCGGCCAGGGCCGAGCGGCCGGCGCCGGTGATGCGATAGGCGTGACGGGCCGGACGGCCGGGGCGCTCGGGCTCCAGCCAGCGGCTCTCCAGCAGGCCGCGATCGGCCAGCCGGATCAGGATCGGATAGAGGCTGCCGGACTTCAGGCCCGTGGCGGCCGAGACCTCCAGGCCATAGAGCCACTCGCGTCCGTGCAGGACCTCGAGCACGGCCAGGGACTGGGGTGAAAGCTTTCGAGGGGCGGCGGGCATGGACGTGCTCCGTTGCGACGCCGGCCGGGGCGCCCGATCAAAACTCTACATATGTTGTGAAGATCGTCAAGCGGCGCCCTTGCCCCCGCTCCGCGTTCACGCCATCTGCGCAGCAACAGTGCAGGAGCCCGCATGAGCGTCGTCGCCGCCTACGCCTATGTCGATGGAAAGCGCGTGCGCGAGCTGCGGCTCGACGACCCCGACGGCCTGACGCCGCGCAAGGGCGAGTTCGTCTGGATCGGGCTGGTTGAGCCCACGCAGGACGAACTGCGGATCCTGCAGGAACGCTTCGACCTGCACCCGCTGGCCGTCGAGGACGCCCTGCACGCACGGCAGATGCCCAAGGTCGACCTCTATGGCGACCAGCTGTTCGTGGTCGCCAAGACCGCCCAGCTGGAGGCCGGCCGGGTCGTGTTCGGCGAGACCGAGATCTTCATCGGCGACCACCACCTGATCAGCGTGCGCCACGGCTCGGCCCGCGCCCACCTGGAGCTGCGCGCCCACCTGGAGGCGACGCCCACCCTGCTGGCCAAGGGCGGCGACTACGTGCTGCACGCCATCCTCGACTTCATCGTCGACGGCTACCTGCCGGTGGTCGACGCGGTGGAAGAAGAGCTGGCGCAGATGGAGCACCGCGCGCTGGACGCCTTCCTCAGCCGATCCGAGATCACCCGCCTGTTTACCCTGCGGCGCGAGCTGACCAAGTTCCTGCGGCTGCTCGGCCCCATGGCCCAGGTCGCCGGCTATCTGGAACACCACGACACGCCGTGCATCGACGCCGACGTGAAGCCCTATTTCCGCGACGTGCGCGACCACATCGCCCGCATCGACCTTCTGATCGGCAGCCTGGGCGACGTGCTCAATTCGGTGTTCGAGGTCAGTTCGCTGCTGGAGCAGCAGCGCCAGGGCGTGATCACCCGCCAACTGGCCGCCTGGGCCGCCATCCTGGCGGTGCCGACGGCGGTGGCCGGCATCTACGGCATGAACTTCGAGCACATGCCCGAGCTGAAGTGGGCGTTCGGCTATCCGGCGACGGTCGGCCTGATCGCCATCGTCTGCACCCTGCTCTATCGGCGCTTCAAGAAGGCGGGGTGGCTTTAGGAGTCAGATGCTCCCCTCTGGGGCGGGGGTTTAGACGTGGACCAGGTCCAGAAAAAATCTGCCTTCCTGGGCCTTGTGCCCAGGATCCATCGTTCAGCATCCTCTGAACTGGACATGTTCCTGAGGACTCTCGGCTCCCCGAAACGTCAAACTCAGAGCCTGCCGCCCGCATGGGTCCTGGGCACAAGGCCCAGGAAAGCATCTCTAATTTGCCCATGCCTCATCTGCGATAGCCCCCTTCAGGAGAAGGGCCTTACCCCCCAACGGCCCCCGAGCCGAAGTCGAACTGTTCGGGCTTGGGCTTGCCGCCGCCGAAGGTCCAGGTGAAGCCGAAGAACGCCGCCCGCACATTGGCGGTGCGCACGGTCACGTCCTTCAGGGTCGGGGTGTCGGTGACGACCTTGTCTTCGAAGCTGTCCAGCGCGTCCTGCACCGTCACGACCAGCGACAGCCGGTCGTTGACCTTCCGGCGGTAGCCCAGATTGACCATCTGGAACGGCTCGCGGTGGCCCTGCGGGGTCAGGCGCTTGCCCGAGCTGAAGGCGTTGATCTGGAAGAAGTCCTTGGGCGTGGCCTGCCAGTTGACGTTGGCGCGGCCCGACAGGGTGGTGGCCGAGCGCGTGCCGGTGAAGCCCAGGTTGGTCGCGTCGATCTCGTTCCAGAAGGCGTTGGCGCTGACGTTGTAGCTGATCTTCGGCGTCAGGCGGCCGTTGGCCACCAGCTCCAGCCCGCCGTTGCGGCTCTGGCTGAGGTTCTCGCGGGTGGTCAGCAGCACGCCATTACCCAGGTCGCGGACCACGTCGGTCACCACCCCGTCGCTGGTGCGGTAATAGGCCGTGGCCAGGTAGTAGGCCGGACCCTTGCGGTACTGCCAGCCCAGCTCGAACGAGTCGGTGACCTGCGGCTTCAGGAAGGGGTTGCCGGCCCGGTAGTTCTGCGGGTCCTGATAGACCGGATAGGGGTTCAGGTCCTGCACCTGCGGGCGCTGGACGCGGCGGCTGTAGCTGGCCTTGAAGCTGTTGTTCTCGTTGACCGTGTAGCCCAGGTGCAGGCTGGGATAGACCTTGAAATAGTCGTTCGAGACCTTCTGGCCGCTGGTCACCTGGCTGGCGTCGAACTGCACCTGCTCGGCCCGCAACCCGCCCTGGGCGGTGAAGTCGCCGAAGGCGTGCTCGTAGGTGACGTAGCCGGCGTAGACGTCCTGGTCGTAGAGGAAGCGGTTGGTGCGCGCGGCGCTGACCGTCAGGGCGTTCCAGGACGGGCCGGTCTCGCCGTGATTGTCGTAGTCGTTCTTGGTCCACTCGAAATCGACGCCGGTCTTCAGCGTGCCGCCGCCGACGCCGGGCTGGGCGTAGTCGGTCTTGAAGTTGGTGCGCTTCTGCTTGGCCCCGAAGCCGAACCGCTCGTAGAGGTCGCTGGCGGCGGCGTAGTCGTTGACGGCGCTGGAGTCGCGCGAGAACTCGGTCTCCTCGTACTCCAGGTGGGCGGTCAGCAGATGCTCGGCGCCCTTGAACTGGCGACGCCAGTCGGCGCTGACGCCGGTGTTGTCGCGCGTCATGGACGCGTCGGTCGAGCGCGCATAGTCGGAGGCCGAGCCGACATAGTCGTAGGTCTCCTCGCCCGTGGTGTCGAACTTCATGCGGCGATAGCGGACCTCGCCGCTCAGGCGGTCCTTGGGCGTGACGTCGTAGTCGACGCCGCCGCGCAGATTGACCATGTCGCCCTTGTTCTCGAAGGCGCCGTCCTGGCTGCTGGCGCCGGCGGCGGTCTGGCGCTGGATCGACTGCCAGGCCTCCTGCTTCTCGTGGCGCAGGCCGACATCGCCCGACAGGGTCAGCTTGTCCTTCACGTAGTTGCCGCTGACGCCGCCGTTGTAGCGGCCGTCGGTGCTGGCGTTCAGGCGCACCGTGCCCGTGCCGCCGGGCTTGCGGGTCTTCTTGGTCACCAGGTTGATGATCCCGGCCGTGCCGTCGGGACGGAAGGCGGCCGAGGGGTTGGTCATCACCTCGACGCGGTCGATCTGGTCGGCCGGCATGGCCTGCAGGGCGTCGCCGCGGCCGTCGCCGTTGAACATGCCCGAGGGCTTGCCGTCGATCAGGATGGTGACGCTGCTGTCGCCGCGCAGGCTGACATTGCCCTGCACGTCGACCTCGACCGAGGGGATGTTGCGCAGGGCGTCGGCGATCGAGCCGGTGCGGGCGGAAAGGTCGTTGGCGACGCTGTAGCTGCGACGGTCGATCGAACTGCGCATGGCGGTGCTGTCGCCGGTGACGGTCACGCCCTCGACGGCGGCCGGGGCCGCGCCCTTCGGGGCGGCGGGCGCGGCCGCCGGGGCGGCGGTCTGGGCCAGGGCCAAGCACGGCGCCGCGATCATGGCGGTGGCGGAAAGCAGGATGGTCTTCAGGCGCAAGGCGCGCTCCCCCGAGGTCGTCGGTCGAGGCGCCGCGAGCGGACGTTCCGCGCTGGTCTCGACCTTCAGCCGTAAAGCGCGGCTTTGATCGCGGAGCAAATTTCTTTTCGGCAATGTTCTTGCGCGGCGGGGACGATACTTGCGATCACCTCGCAAATTCTTGCCTGAACGCGTTGCTGGCCGACGCCGGATGACAACGTTGCCATCGCCCCTTGCGAGGCGCGCCGGACCTGACACTATCCCCCGGCGACGAGGGCGGCGCCGGAAGCGGAATCCCGCAAAAACGGCCGCTTGCGCGCTGATACCGGTAACACTAAGGTCGCCGGCAACTAAGGTCCCTACGGGGGCGCGTTAGGGATCAAACATGGCTCCTAGAGGGAGCCAGTTCGGGGAGGACTCCAGTGGCATCAGTTTCCAGCGCCGGACCAAGCGCCGGCATGAGCGCCGACGGCGCAAAGGTGAACATGGCCTTCGTCGCCGCCATCGTGGCCGTGGCCACCATCGGCGGCTTCATGTTCGGCTACGACAGCGGCGTCATCAACGGCACCCAGGAAGGCCTCAACAGCGCCTTCAAGCTCACCGAGTTCGGCACCGGCCTGAACGTCGCCGCCATCCTGATCGGCTGCGCTTTTGGCGCTTTCGCGGCGGGCCGCCTGGCCGACGTGTGGGGCCGCCGCACGGTGATGATCATCTCGGCCCTGCTGTTCGTGATCAGCGCCCTGGGCACGGGCGCGGCCCACACCTCGACCGTCTTCGTCATCTTCCGTCTGATCGGCGGCCTGGGCGTCGGCGCGGCCAGCGTGCTGTGTCCGGTCTACATCTCGGAAGTCACGCCCGCCAACATCCGCGGCCGCCTGTCGTCGGTGCAGCAGATCATGATCATCACCGGCCTGACCGGCGCGTTCGTGGCCAACTACGTGCTGGCCCACACCGCGGGCAGCTCGACCGCCGAGTTCTGGCTGGGCCTGCCCGCCTGGCGCTGGATGTTCTGGATGCAGGTCATCCCGGCCGGCGTGTTCTTCCTGGCCCTGCTGACCATTCCGGAAAGCCCGCGCTTCCTGGTCGCCAAGGGCAAGGACGCCCAGGCCGAAGCCATCCTGTCGCGCCTGTTCGGGGCCGGCACGGGCGCGGCCAAGGTCGCCGAGATCCGCGCCTCGCTGAGCGCCGACCACAAGCCGAAATTCTCCGACCTGCTGGACCCCACGACCCGCAAGATCCGTCCGATCCTGTGGGCCGGCCTGGTCCTGGCGATCTTCCAGCAGTTCGTCGGCATCAACATCGTCTTCTACTACGGCTCGGTGCTGTGGCAGTCGGTGGGCTTCACCGAGGACGACAGCCTGAAGATCAACATCCTGTCGGGCGCCCTGTCGATCGTGGCCTGTCTGGCCGCCATCGCCCTGATCGACCGCATCGGCCGCAAGCCGCTGCTGCTGATCGGTTCGGCCGGCATGGCCGTGACCCTGGGCGTGCTGACCTGGTGCTTCTCGACCGCCACCACGGTCAACGGCGCCCTGCACCTGGACGCCTCGGTCGGCCCGATCGCCCTGGTCGCCGCCAACCTCTACGTGATCTTCTTCAACCTCTCCTGGGGTCCGGTCATGTGGGTCATGCTCGGCGAGATGTTCCCCAACCAGATGCGCGGCTCGGCCCTGGCCGTCGCCGGCTTCGCCCAGTGGATCGCCAACTTCGCCATCTCGTTCAGCTTCCCGTCCATGGCGAAGCTCAGCCTGTCGGCGACCTACGGCTTCTACGCGGCCAGCGCCGTGGTCTCGTTCTTCCTCGTCCAGAAGCTCATCCACGAGACCCGTGGCAAGGAGCTGGAGGCGATGGAGGGTTGAGGCAAAAACCTCCCCCTGTGGGGGAGGCGACCGCGAAGCGGTCGGTGGGGGGATGAAGGCCAGCGCCTCGGCGGCTGAAAACGTCCCCCCCTCCGTCGCCTTCGGCGACACCTCCCCCACAGGGGGAGGTTCCTCGACAGACAAACGCCCGGGAGCCCTGCTCCCGGGCGTTTTCTTTTGCCCTCGCCAGTGACAGCGTTATCGTCGGAAAATGGGTTATGACACCGGTAGACAAAGTGACGCCACGCCGCTTAAGTGACCGGTAACAGGCCAGCGCGACGCAGGATGCGCGGCCCAGTCTTCGGGAAGGAAACACATGGCCGACCTCAGCCGCCGCGGAGCCCTGATGCTAACGGGGGGCTCCCTACTGACCGGAGCGGCGGCAGCCGCCGCCCTGCCCTCCGCGGCTTCGGCGCAAGGCGTCGGCGCCCTGCCCGCCAAGACCGCGACCGGCCCGACCTGGACCAAGGGGATCGAAGGCCAGCGCAAGGCCGACCTCGGCGACGGGACCTTCCTCAATCCCATCCTGGCCGGCGACCATCCCGACCCGTCGATCCTCAAGGACGGCGACGACTACTACATGACCCACTCGTCGTTCGACGCCTATCCGGGCCTGCTGATCTGGCATTCCAAGGACCTGGTGAACTGGACGCCGGTGGCGCCGACCCTGAAGACCAATATCGGCTCGGTCTGGGCGCCGGAGCTGTGCAAGCACAAGGGCCGCTACTACCTCTACATCCCGGCCAAGTTCCCCAAGAACAACACCAGCTACGTGATCTGGGCCGACAGGATCGAAGGTCCCTGGTCCGAGCCGATCGACCTGAAGCTGCCCGGCTATATCGACCCCGGCCACGTGGTCGACGAGAACGGCGAGCGCTGGCTGTTCCTGTCCGGCGGCGACCGCATCAAGCTGGCCCCGGACGGCCTGTCGACCGTCGGCAAGCCCGAGCACGTCTACGATCCCTGGCGCTATCCGGACGAGTGGGACGTCGAAGGCTTCTCGCCCGAAGGCCCCAAGGTGATGAAGCGCGGCGACTGGTTCTACATGATCACCGCCGTCGGCGGCACGGCCGGCCCGCCGACCGGCCACATGGTCATCGCCGCCCGCGCCAGGTCGCTGGCCGGCCCGTGGGAGAACCATCCGAAGAACCCGCTGGTCCGCACCGTCGACAACGCCGAGAAATGGTGGTCGCGCGGCCACGCCACCCTGGTCGAGGGCCCCACGCCCGGCGACTGGTGGACGGTCTATCACGGCTACGAAAACGGCTATTGGACGCTTGGCCGCCAGACCCTGCTGGCCCCGGTCACCTGGACCAAGGACGGCTGGTTCGAGATCGGCGGCGGCGATCTGGCCAAGCCCATCAAGAAGCCGAAAGGCGGCAAGAGCGGTCCGCACGGCATGGCCCTGTCGGACGACTTCAGCGCCGACAAGTACGGCGTGCAGTGGAACTTCTTCGATCCCAAGCCGGGCGAGCAGGACCGCATCAGCCGCGCGAACGGCGTACTGACCCTGAAGGGCGCCGGCGAGGCCCCCTCGACGGGCTCGCCGCTGATCTTCGTCAATGGCGACCAGGCCTATGAGATCGAGTGCGAGATCGAGGTCGATCCGGAGACCCGGGCGGGGCTGATCCTGTTCTACGATCGCCAGCTCTATTGCGGCCTGGGGTTCGACGCGAAGAACTTCGTCACCCACCAGTACGGCATCGAGCGCGGACGGCCCGCCAATCCGCACGGGAGCAAGATGCTCCTGCGCCTGCGCAACACCCGCCACATCGTCGCCTTCCACACCTCGGGCGACGGCGGGGCGACCTGGAAGCGGTTCGACCGCGGCATGGAGGTCAGCGGCTACCACCACAATGTGCGCGGCGGCTTCCTGATGCTGAAGCCGGGGCTCTACGCGGCCGGCAAGGGCTCGGCGCGGTTCCGGAACTTCAAGTACCGGGCGCTGGCCTAGTTTTCAGATCATCCCCCGTCCCCTTCATCGTCATCCCGGAAAGCGCGCAGCGCTTATCCGGGACCCAGGGGCCAAGCGCGGTGCGGCGGCCCCTGGGTCCCGGCTCTCCGCTTCGCTACGGCCGGGATGACGAGCCATTTTGGAGCTGACATTCATGAAGTCCCTCCTCCTCGCCGCCGCCCTGATCGCCGCGCCCCTCGCCGCCCACGCCCAGACTCCGGAACCCGAGCCGCCCGTCTTCCGCGCCGTGAAGGTCGTGCTGGTCGGCGACTCCACCACCGCCGTGATCGGCGGCTGGGGACCCAGCTTCTGCGGCCAGCACCTGACGTCGTTCGCCGCCTGCATCAATCTGGCGCGCGGCGGCCGCTCCAGCGGCAACTACCGCACCGAGGGGTCCTGGCGCGTGGCGCTGAAGGAGATCGGCTCGGGCGGCTTCACCGACACCTATGTGCTGATCCAGTTCGGCCACAACGACCAGCCGGGCAAGCCGGGCCGCTCGACGGATCTGGCCACCGAGTTCCCGGCCAACCTCAAGCGCTATGTCGAGGAGGTGCGCGCGGCCGGCGGCAAGCCGGTGCTGGTCACCCCGCTGACCCGCCGCCAGTTCAAGGACGGCAAGCTGATCGACGACCTGGGTCCCTGGGCCGATGCGACCCGCAAGGTCGCCGCCGAGACCGGGACGCCGCTGGTCGACCTTCACGCCAAGTCCTACGCCGCCGTCCAGGCCATGGGCGCGGCCGAGGCGACGCGCTTCGCCCAGCAGCCGCCGCCCGCCGAAGTGCTGGCCGCCGCCCGCACCGGCACCACCATCAGCGCCCAGCCGGCGGCTCCCCCGGCGTCCGGCGCGGCGTCCGCCGCTCAGGCCCAGAACAACGCCGCCGTCGAGCCGATGGGCCAGGCCAAGCTGTCGTTCGACTACACCCACCTGGGCCGCGACGGCGCGGACTACTTCTCGAAGATCGTCACCGACGAGCTGGCCGTCGCCGTGCCGGCGCTGCGGCGGTACCTAGTGCCGTAGCGACAGGGGCTGGCGCGTCAAAGCTACACGTGTAAGCTGCCCGCATGACGCGCATCGCTTCCGCCCTCGCCACCGTCGGACTGGCGCTCGGCCTGTCCGTGCAGGCCCACGCCGCGGCGCCGCCGACGGCCGCCTGCGTCGCGGCCAAGGTGTTGCTGGAAGACATCTTCAGTCGCTCGCCGCCGGACAAGACGGCCCTCGACGAAGCCGCGGCCGGCGAAGGCGCCGGGCGCCTCGTCAAACAGTTGGCGGACCCGCGCGCCGCCAGCATCGCCGACGGCGCCTGGCGATCGCCCGAGCCTGGGCCGGTCAGCGTGAAGCCTCCGTCGGCGGCGACCATCAAGGCCTTCCGGACGGCTCGCCACACGAGCGCTACGGCGTGCGAGGACGTTCGCCTGGAGGCCGGCGCGCGCGGCGTCCTGCTTGGCGCCTCATACGAAACCGTCGCCTCGCCCGATCGCAAGGGGCGCTACACCCGCACGCTGCATGTGATCAGCCGGCCGGTCGTCTCGCCAGACGGAACCGAGGCCCTGGCCTACGCCTCGGAAGCCTATGGGCCGCTGGCGGCTTCCGGCGGCCTGGTGCTGCTGCGCAAGAGCCGCGACGGAACCTGGAAGATCGTCGGCCGCCTAGGCCTCTTGGTCTCCTAGGTCGCCTGCGGCGGATCGACGTTCAGGCTCATTGCGTGGTCCTCGTCCTTCGACAGGCTCAGGACGAGGTTTTCGTCTCAGATCCCCCTATCCCAGCAGGCAGGTCAGCACGGCCTTCATCGTCTGGGCGATGGCCGTGCGGTCCTGGTCGGGGTGGTTGACGCTGCGCATGACCAGGCCGTCGAACATCGCGCCGATCATCTCGGTGCGGGCGGCGAACTCCTCGTCGCTCCATTCGGGCTTGCGGCTGCGCTCCAGCATGCTGCGGGCCAGCAGGCGCTCCTGCTCGTCGGCGGCGCGGACGATGGCGGCGACCTTGGGATTGCGCGAGGCCTCGGCCATCACCTCCAGCACCAGCGGCGCGCGGCGCGGGTCGTAGCACTTGCCCACGGCGTCATCGATGTGCTCGAGCATGGCGTCGAGCAGCGTGCCCGGCCGGCTTTCCAGCTCGGCGAACTTCTCGCGCATCTCGGCCAGGTCCTGGGCGACGATCGCCGCGACCATGGCTTCCTTGTTCTCGAAGTAGCGGTAGATCTGGCCCACGCTGAGGCCGGCGGCCTTGGCGATCTCGGCCATGCTGGCGCCATGGAAGCCCGAGCGACGCACGATGTCGCAGGCCGCATCCAGAATCTGCTGCCGCCGCGCCTCGGGCGTCGGCTTGGCGCTTGAACTCACGTCGACCATCGAGGGTCTCGCTCTCCATTACATTTCCGTCAGGTCAACCGAGCCGGCCTGCCGGGGTGTTGACTTCGCCTTACCCCGGGCCTATGTCCAGCGCAATTGAGAATGAACGTTCATTCTCAAATTGTTCATCATAGGCGCGTCGTCAAGGGTCCCTCCCTCCTTGCGGCGCTCTGACGCTCCGGGGATATCCATGGCTATCAAACGTCCGCTCGCCGCTTCGGCGGTTCTTCTGGCGGCTGTCTCGCTCACCCTCGTCGCCTGCGGGCAAGGCAAGGGCGGAGCCGCGGGCGGCATGGGCGCGGGCGGTCCGACGCCCGTGGGCGTGGTGGTCGTGAAGACCGAGCCGGTGACCCTGACCAGCGAACTTCAGGGCCGCACCTCGGCCTATCTGGTCTCGGAAGTGCGTCCGCAGGTCGGCGGCATCGTGAAAGCCCGCCTGTTCCAGGAAGGCGGCTATGTCCGCGCCGGCCAGCCGCTCTACCAGATCGACCCGGCCACCTTCCAGGCGGCGGTCAACAGCGCCCAGGCGGGCCTGGCCCAGGCCCAGGCGACCTACACCGCCGCCAAGCTGAAGGCCGACCGCTACAAGGAGCTGGTCGCCGTCAACGCCGTCTCCAAGCAGGACAACGACGACGCCCAGGCCAGCGCCCAGCAGGCCGCCGCCAACGTCGCCGCCCAGAAGGCCGCCGTCGACAGCGCCCGCATCAACCTGGGCTGGACCCGCGTGGTCGCCCCGATCTCGGGCCGCATCGGCAAGAGCTCGGTGACCCCCGGCGCCCTGGTCACCGCCAGCCAGACCACGGCTCTGGCCACCATCCAGAACCTCGACAAGATCTATGTCGACCTGACCCAGTCGTCGGCCGAGCTGCTGCAGCTGCAGCGCGACCTGGCCGGCGGCCAGATCGGCCGCTCGGGCTCGGCCCAGGTGACCCTGAAGCTGGAAGACGGCTCGACCTACCCGGTCGCCGGCCGCCTGGAGTTCGCCGACGTCACCGTCGACCAGACCACCGGCTCGTTCGGCCTGCGCGCCACCTTCGACAACCCGAACGGCACCCTGCTGCCGGGCATGTATGTCCGCGCCACCCTGGGCAAGGGCGTGGCCTCCAACGGCGTGCTGATCCCGCAGGCCGGCGTCAGCCGCGACCCGAAGGGCGCCGCCACCGTGACCGTCGTCAACGCCAAGGGCGCGGCCGAGACCCGTCCGATCACCGTCGGCCAGACGGTCGGCGACAAGTGGCTGGTCACCTCCGGCCTGAAGGTCGGCGACCAGGTCATCGTCGAAGGCCTGCAGAAGGTCCGTCCCGGCGCGCCCGTGAAGGCCGCCGTCATCACCGCTCAACGCTAAGGCCGGACCGTCATGTTGTCCCGTTTCTTCATCGACAGGCCCATCTTCGCGTGGGTCGTCGCGATCGTGATCATGCTGGCGGGGGCGCTCGCCATCCGCACGCTGCCGATCGCCCAGTATCCCGAGATCGCCCTGCCGCAGGTCTCGGTCTCCGCCAACTATCCCGGCGCCTCGGCCAAGACGGTCGAAGACAGCGTCACCCAGGTCATCGAACAGAAGATGAAGGGCCTGGACGGGCTGGACTACATGTCGTCGACCAGCGACAGCTCCGGCTCGGCCACCACGACCCTGACCTTCAAGGCCGGCACCGACATCGACATCGCCCAGGTGCAGGTGCAGAACAAGCTGTCGAGCGCCGAGGCCCTGCTTCCCCAAGAGGTGCAGCAGCAAGGCCTGACGGTCGCCAAGTCGGCTCGTAACTTCATGATGGTCGTCGGCCTCTATTCCGAGGACGCCAGCACCACCAACACCGACCTGGCCGACTACATCGCGTCCAACATCCAGGACCCGCTGAGCCGCGTCGACGGCGTGGGCGACGTGCAGCTGTTCGGCGCCCAGTACGCCATGCGCATCTGGCTCGACCCGAACAAGCTGGCCTCCTACAGCCTCACCCCGGCCGACGTTTCGAGCGCCATCACGGCGCAGAACGCCCAGGTCTCGGCCGGCCAGCTGGGCGGCACGCCCAACGTCCAGGGCACCGCGCTGAACGCCACGATCACGGCCCAGTCGCGCCTGCAGACGCCGGAAGAGTTCGAGAACATCATCGTCAAGAACAGCACCGGCGGCGCCATCGTCCACCTGCGCGACGTCGCCCGCGTCGAGCTGGGCGCCGAAAGCTACGTCTCGAACGCCAAGTTCAACGGCAAGCCGGCCGCCGGTCTGGCCATCAAGCTGGCCCCCGGCGCCAACGCGCTGGACACCGCCAAGGCGGTGAAGGAGCGCATGGCCCAGCTCGAGAAGAGCTTCCCGACCAGCTACCGCTACGTCGTGCCCTACGACTCCACGCCGTTCGTGGAGCTGTCGATCCACGAAGTGATCAAGACGCTGATCGAAGCGATCATCCTCGTCTTCATCGTCATGTTCCTGTTCCTGCAGAACTGGCGCGCGACCCTGATCCCGACCATCGCCGTTCCGGTCGTCCTCCTGGGCACCTTCGGCATCCTCGCGGCCTTCGGCTACTCCATCAACACCCTGACCATGTTCGGCCTGGTGCTGGCCATCGGCCTGCTCGTCGACGACGCCATCGTCGTGGTCGAGAACGTCGAGCGGGTGATGAGCGAGGAAGGGCTTTCTCCCCTCGAGGCGACCCGCAAGTCGATGACCGAGATCACCGGCGCCCTGATCGGCATCGCGCTGGTGCTGTCGGCGGTGTTCGTGCCCATGGCCTTCTTCAGCGGCTCGCAGGGCGTCATCTACCGTCAGTTCTCGATCACGATCGTCTCGGCCATGGGCCTGTCGGTCATCGTCGCCCTGATCCTGACCCCGGCCCTCTGCGCCACCATGCTGAAGCCGTCTAGCCGCGGCCACGGCGAGCCGCTCCAGACCGACCACAAGGGTCCGCTGGGCGCGATCGTCAATGTCTTCAACACCTTCTTCAACTGGTTCAACCGCAGCTTCAACGACGTCTCGGGCCGCTATCAGAACAGCGTCCGCGGCATCCTGGGCAAGAGCATCCGCTGGATGGCCATCTACGGCGCGATCATCCTGGTCATGGGCCTGCTCTTCGTCCGCCTGCCCAGCGCCTTCCTGCCGGAAGAAGACCAGGGGATCATGATCACCCTCGTCCAGCTGCCGCCGGGCGCCACCGAGGAACGCACCCAGGGCGTGCTGGACCAGGTCCGCAGCCACTTCCTGGAAGGCGAAAAGGACGCCGTGCAGTCGGTGTTCACCGTCTCGGGCTTCAGCTTCAGCGGCGCGGGCCAGAACGCCGGTCTCGCCTTCGTCCGCCTGAAGGACTTCGACAAGCGCAAGGCCGCCAACCTCAAGGCCGCGGCCGTCGCCGGTCGCGCCATGGGCGCCTTCGGCCAGATCCGCGACGCGATGGTGTTCGCCGTCGTGCCGCCGGCGGTGCCGGAACTGGGCACCTCGTCGGGCTTCGACTTCCAGCTGCAGGACATCGGCGGCGTGGGCCATGACGCCCTCACCGCCGCCCGCAACCAGGTTCTGGGCATGGCCGCCCAGGATCCCAACCTGGTCGGCGTGCGTCCCAACGGCCAGGAAGACACCCCGCAGCTGAAGATCGACATCGACCAGGCCAAGGCCGGGGCGATGGGCCTGACCACCTCGGACATCAACGCGGCCCTCAGCGCCGCGTGGGGCGGGTCGTACATCAACGACTTCGTCGACCGCGGCCGGGTCAAGAAGGTCTATCTGCAGGCCGACGCCCAGTACCGGATGAAGCCGGAAGACCTCAACAACTGGTACGTGCGCAACAGCACCGGCCAGATGGTGCCCTTCTCGGCCTTCGCCACGACCCACTGGATCTACGGCTCGCCGCGTCTGGAGCGCTACAACGGCCTGTCGTCGATGAACATCCAGGGCTCGCCGGCCCCGGGCAAGAGCTCGGGCGACGCGATGAACGCCATGGAGAAGATCGCCGCCACCCTGCCGGCCGGCATCAGCTTCGAATGGACCGGTCTGTCGGCCCAGGAACGCGAGGCGGGCAACCAGGCTCCGGCCCTGTACGCCATCTCGATCCTGGTGGTGTTCCTGCTGCTGGCCGCCCTCTACGAGAGCTGGGCGATCCCGCTGTCGGTGATCATGGTCATCCCGCTCGGCATCGTCGGCGCCCTGCTGGCGACCACCCTGCGCGGCCTGTCCAACGACATCTACTTCCAGGTGGGCCTGCTGACGACCATGGGCCTGGCGGCCAAGAACGCCATCCTGATCGTCGAGTTCGCCAAGGAGATCTACGAGCGCACCGGAAACCTGGTGGAAGCCACTCTGGAAGCCGTCCGCATCCGTCTGCGTCCGATCATCATGACCTCGCTGGCCTTCGTCTTCGGCGTTCTGCCGCTGGCGATCTCCAACGGGGCTGGATCCGGGAGCCAGCACGCGATCGGCACCGGCGTCATCGGCGGCATGCTGTCGGCGACCATCCTGGCGATCTTCTTCGTCCCGCTGTTCTTCGTGATCGTCGAACGGATCTTCAAGCCCAAGCCCCGTCACCACGACGAGGCCCCCGTTGCTCCGACCGAGAGCCACTGAGATGCTGCTTCGTAACCTGACCCTCACCCTGCTGGCGGCGAGCGCGCTTTCCGCCTGCACCCTGGCTCCCCCGCACGAGCGTCCGGCCCTGCCGGTCGCCACCACCTGGCCGACGGCTTCGGCCAACGGTTCGAGCGTGAGCGCCGGCGACCTGGCCTGGAAACAGGTCTTCGAGGATCCCCGCCTGGCGGGGACGATCGAGCTGGCGCTCGCCAACAACCGCGACCTTCGGGTCGCGGTGCTCAACATCGACAAGGCCCGGGCGACCTACCGCGTCCAGCGCGCCGACCTGCTGCCGGGCGTCAACGCCTCGCTCAGCGAGACCCGCAGCCACACCCCGGCGGCGACCTCGCAGACCGGTTCGGCGCTCGAGGTCGAGGCCTATTCGGCCGGCATCGGCGTCACCTCCTACGAGGTCGACCTGTTCGGCCGGGTCCGCAGCCTGTCGAACGTCGCCCTGCAGAGCTATCTGTCGACGGCCGAGACCGCCCGCGCGACCCAGATCAGCCTGATCGCCGAGACGGCCAACGCCTGGCTGACCCTGGCCGCCGACCAGGACCTGCTGGCCCTGGCCAAGGACACGCTGAAGAGCCGCGAGGACAGCCTCGCCCTCACCCAGCGCCAGTTCGACGCCGGCGCCGTCTCGCAGATCGACCTGCGCACCTCGCAGACCCTGGCCGAGACCGCCCGTTCGGACGTGGCGACCTACACAGCCCAGGTCGAGCAGGACAAGAACGCCCTGCGCCTGCTGGCCGGGACCGACGTGCCGGCCGACCTGCTGCCCGCCGGCGGCCTGATCACCGCCCAGATCCTCCCCGATCTGCCGGCGGGCGTGCCGTCCGACGTGCTGACCCGCCGTCCGGACGTGCTGTCGGCCGAGCACAGCCTGATGGGGGCGGAAGCCAACATCGGCGCGGCCCGCGCGGCCTTCTTCCCGCAGATCAGCCTGACGGGGTCGTACGGCAGCGCCAGCACCGATCTGGGCGACCTGTTCAAGAGCGGCGGCAAGGCCTGGAGCTTCGCGCCCAGCATCAGCCTGCCGATCTTCGCCGGCGGGGCCAACAAGGCCAATCTGGACGGCGCCAAGGCCAGCCAGAAGATCGCGGTGGCGACCTACGAGAAGACCGTGCAGACGGCCTTCCGCGAGGTGGCCGACGCCCTGGCGACCCAGGCGACCATCGGCGACCGCCTGGCCGCCCAGGAACGCCTGGCCGCCGCCGCCGCCGACACCGCGCGCCTGACCAAGCTGCGCTACGACCGCGGCGTCGACAGCTCCCTGACCCTGCTGGACGCCCAGCGCACGCAGTATTCGGCCCAGCAGGGCCTGATCAACGCGCGCCTGGCCCGGGCCAGCAACCTGGTCACGCTCTACAAGGTCCTCGGCGGCGGCGCCCCGAAGGCCTGAGTCAAAGGGGAGGGCTTCGGCCCTCCCCCACCAGACCCCCGCGCGACGGTGCGGGGTTGATCGCGGCGGCCACCCCCGGACACGTCGCGACCAGGAAGGGGCGCGTCACCCCCCCAATCCCAGGCGCGCCCCTTCCACCCCTTCCCCTTCATTTCCGATCGAAGCCGTGCCCAGCCGCGCGTGCAGGTCGTCGAGCCACCGGGCGCAGGCCGTCCGGATCGCCGCATCCACCTCCGCGCGCTTGCCCGCCCCGTCTGGGCGGAAGACCCGGCCGGCCGCCTTGGCGTCGATCGCCGCGGCCGCGCCGATCGCCTCGGCCTCTTCCGTCGTCGGCGTCCAGCCAAAGTGCGGCAGGATCCGCTCGGTCACCGCCGTCGGCAGCGCCTCGTAGCCGACCAGCAGCCCCGCCCCGTCGCGCGCCTTGGCCGCCAGCATCGCCTGGCCGATCGCCGCCAGCACCCGCGCGCGATAGTCGGCGTCGGGAACGGCCGGCTCGTCCAGGCCGAACACCGACGGCGCCACCACCTGCGGGACCATCTGCATGCCCACGTCGCGGGCGTGCGAGACCAGCACCTCCTCCGGCGCGCGGTGCAGGTGGATCCACGGCGTTCGCGGGAAAGCCTCGCGGAACAGGTCGAAGGCCATGGCGTGCCAGCAGTCGAGCTTGAGGAACAGCCGCGCATCGCCCGCCCCGCGCGGACGACCCAGGGCGGCGACCACGCCGCGCAGCAGCACGACCCGCCGCGCCCACGGCAGCCCGGAACGGACCACCGCGTCGATCGGAGCGGCCTCCGACAGCACGGTCGAGCCCTGCGCCGCGCCCAGCATCCGCCCCACCAGGGTCGAGCCGCAGCGCGACATGTGGAAGACGAGGCCGTCCGGCGCCGGTCCCGCCAGTCCTTCCAGCGCCGCTAGCGGCGTGCGCAGGCGCAGGAAACGGTTCAGGGGCGAGGACCGCACCGGCGGCAGGCTCTCGCCGAAGAACGACTCCGTCAGCCGCCGCGCGCCGAAGAAGGCCCAGTCGACGGCGTCCTCGCCCGGGGCGACGGCGATCGGCAGCCAACCGGCCGGCGGGGCGACGGGGCGGTGCACGAACAGCCGCTGTTCCAGGCGCTCGCTGGCGACGGCGTCCGGCGAAGCCAGGCCCCAGTCAGCGGCGAGCCTCTCCAAAGCCGCGCTGAAATCCGCATCGCGAAACAGCCCCGCCAGGTCCGCGCAGGCGCCCGGCTCGCTGAGCAGGCGCTCGATCAGGGCCTCGCCCTCTGGAAGTTGCACGCCTGGACCCGGCCCTTGTCGGTTGAGAAGCGGCACAATAGGCTCGGGCGATGAGATTGCCAGACCGCCTTCGCCTGCCGCTGACCTTCGATCCTGGCCGGCTGCGCGCGGACCTCGAGACCCTGGCCGCCTCCACCGACTGGATCGCCCACTTCGTGAAGCAGAACTACGAGGGCGACTGGAGCGTTATTCCCCTGCGCAGCAAGGCCGGCGCGACCCATCCGGTGATGATGATCTATTCGGATCCGGAGGCCACGGAGTTCGAGGACACCCCGTTCCTGGCCCCCTGCCCCTATTTCCGCGAGGTGATCGCCGCCTTCCCGATGCCGGTCACCAGCGCCCGGCTGATGAAGCTGGCGGCCGGCTCGGTGATCAAGACCCACGCCGACCTCGAGCTCGACGCCGAGTCGACCCACGTGCGCTTCCACGTGCCGGTCGTCACCAACCCCGAGGTCGACTTCCGCCTCAACGGCGTCCGCGTGACCATGGAGGCCGGCAGCGCCTGGTACCTCAAGCTCTCCGACCCCCACAGCGTCGCCAACCGGGGGACGGAAGACCGCGTGCACCTTGTCATCGACGGCCGGGTCAACGACTGGGTGCGGGGGTTGTTCGCGGGGGCGGAGGCGGAGGTTGCGGTCTGAGGTTCGAGCCGGACTGAGCCAAAGCTCAAAAGTTCGCTTCCCTCGCCCTTGTGGCGAGGGCCCATGCCGGCCGCCGCTCAAACCGCGCCAAACCCTAAAGGTTTGAGCGGCTGAACGATGGGCCCTGGGCACAAGGCCCAGGGAAGCAAAATTATGAAGTTCGGGGGATCATCCCCTACGCCCCCAGCAGCGTGAACTGCGCGTTCAGCCCGTCCACCGAGCTGTTGGCCACCCACAGGTCGAACAGCCCCGGCTCGGCGATCCAGCCGTTCTCGCCGTAGAAGGCCAGGCTTCCGCGTTGCAGGACGAAGGTCACCTCGCGGGTCTCGCCGGGCCTCAGGTCCACCCGCGTGAAGCGCTTGAGCTCGCGCACCGGCCGCGTGCGGCTGGCCACCCGGTCGCGGACATAGAGCTGCACCACTTGGGTCCCGGCCAGCTTGCCGGTGTTCTTGACCTTGGCGGTGATCCGCAGCGGCTCGTTCCAGGCCAGGCTGGTCGTCGACAGCTTCAGGTCCGACAGGGCGAAGCTGGTGTAGGAAAGCCCGTGGCCGAACGGATAGAGCGCCTCGTTCTTCACCGTCCGCCAGCGGGCCTTGTACTCCTGGATCTCGCTGTCGGCGGGCGCGGGGCGGCCCGTGGTGCGGTGATTGTAGGCGTAGGGCTGCTGGCCGCTCTCGTACGGGAAGCTGACCGGCAGGCGGCCCGAGGGGTTCACGCCGCCGAACACCACGTCGGCCACGGCGTGGCCGGTCTCGGTGCCCAGGAACCAGGTGGCAAGGATCGCCGGGGCGTTCTTGACCGCCCCATCCAGCACCAGGGCCCGGCCGTGGCGCAGCAGCACGACGGTGGGCTTGCCGACGGCGGCCACGGCCTCGGCCAGCAGCATCTGCGGCTTGGGAATGCCGATGTCGGTGCGCGACTGAGCCTCGCCCGACATGTTCTGACCCTCGCCGATCGCCAGCACGACGATGTCGGCGCCCTGGGCCGCCGCCACCGCCGCCTCGATCCCGCCGCGGATCGAGGCCTCGACCTCGCAGCCCTTGGCGGTGCGCAGCAGGTTGGGATCCTCCAGCGCCTGGCGGAAGCCGGAGGCGAGATCCACGCCCAGGCTCTTGTCGCCGAAGAAGGCCCACGGCCCCAGGATGTTGTCGCGGTCCTCGGCGAAGGGGCCGATCAGGGCGATGCGCTTGCCCGATCGCGGCAGCGGCAGCAGGTTCCCGTCGTTCTTCAGCAGCACGATCGAGCGGCCGCCGGCCTCGCGGCTGAGGGCGCGCATCTGCGGCGTCGCCGTGCGGGCGGCCTGGGCCTTGGGGTCGATCGAGCGGAACGGCTGATCGAACAGGCCGATGGCCTCCTTCAGCATCAGCACCCGGCGCACGGCCTGCTCGATCACGGCGATCGGCACCGCGCCGCTGGCCACCAGCTCGGGCAGGTAGCGGCTGTAGAGCCCGCTCTGCATGCTGATGTCGACGCCGGCCAGGATCGCCAGGCGCGCGGCGTCGCGGTCGTCGGCGGCGTAGCCGTGGGCCACCAGCTCCTGGTCGGCGGTGTAGTCGGAGATCACCACGCCGCGGAACTTCCACTCGCCGCGCAGCAGGTCGGTCAGCAGGGCCTTGTTGGCCGTGGCCGGCACGCCGTTGATGTCGTTGAAGGCCGACATGGCCGTCAGGCACCCGGCCTCGAACGCGGCCTGGAACGGCGGCAGGTGCACCTCCCGCAGCGTCGCCTCGGAGATCTCGACGGTGTTGTAGTCCATGCCCGCCGCCACCGCGCCGTAGGCGGCGAAGTGCTTGGCGCAGGCCAGCATCGAGTCCGGCGACTTCAGGTCCGGTCCCTGGAAGCCGCGCACCCGGGCCTGGGCCAGCGCTTCGCCCAGGAACACGTCCTCGCCCGAGCCCTCGGCCACCCGGCCCCAGCGCTCGTCGCGGGCCACGTCGACCATCGGCGCGAAGGTCCAGTGCAGGCCGTGGGCCGTGGCCTCCTGCGCGGCGGCGCGGGCGGTGCGCTCGGCCAGCGGCGGGTCGAAGGACGCCGCCTCGGCCAGAGGGATCGGATAGACGGTCTTGAAGCCGTGAATGACGTCGGCCGCCAGCAGCAGCGGGATCCCCAGCCGCGAATGCTCCACCGCCGCCGTCTGGGCCAGCAGGGCGCCCTCGACGCCGACGCCGTTCATCAGCGTGCCGATCTTGCCCGCCCGGGTCTCGGCCAGCAGCTGCTGGGTGTTGCGCAGGTTCACCGCCGGGTTCATGTCGCCCACCGGCGGGCGGATCATGTCGGCGTAGCAGGACAGCTGCCCGGCCTTCTCCTCGATGGTCATCTGGGCGATCAACGCCTCGACGCGATCCGAGCCCCGGCCTTGCGCCGCCGCCTTGCCGGCCAGGGCCAGCCCCGCGATCCCGGCGCCGCCCGCCATCAGTCCGCGACGGCTGATCCCTTCAAGCCGCGCCTCACGCCGATCCATAGAATCCCTTCCGACTGACCTTTCGGCGGGCAACCTCGCCGAGGACGGCCCGCCGCGCAACGCCCCGCAACCTGCCAGGCGAGCCCATTCCGAACTTGAACCGTCCGCTTGCGTTATCAGTCTGGCTGAAGGGAGACACGACCATGACCGCCCAATGGCGCATCGAGATCCGACTGGGCGAAGGCCACGCCCCCCTGCGCAGCGTGCTGGTCGAGGCCGACACCGAGGTCGAGGCCCTGCGCCAGGTGCTGGAAGAGGCCGAACGCGACCACGTCGCCGCCGAGGAGCTGCTGCTCGACGGCCAGGAAGAGGTGTTCTCCCGCACCGAGGTCAGCGAGGGTCACGTCGAGCATCAGGGCGAGGCCTGAGGCGGCGCCGAAGGGTTGAGGCGCCCGGTCGACACAACCTCGTTGACAGCGTTGTCAAAGCATAGTGCTCTCCCAGCCCAACGACCGCATTCGACGATCGAGGGAGGCCCATGCACGACGCCCAGGCAAACAGCGCCCAAGGACCCAGCCGCCGCGCCCTGCTGGCCGCCGCCGCGCTGGGCCTCGCTCCCGCCCTCCCCGCCCTGGCCGCCGACCAGGAGGCCCGCGTCCGGTCGCTGCTGAAGGCGATGACCCTCGACGAGAAGATCGGCCAGACCCACCAGCCGGCCGGCGGGCGGCAGAAGGCGCTGAACTCCAAGATCGACGCCAACGCGCTGGAGCTGGTCCGCAAGGGCGGGGTCGGCTCGTACCTGCACGTGGCCGGGGCGGCGTTCCTGCGCGAGCTGCAGCGCACGGCGGTCGAGGAGACGCGGCTGAAGATCCCGCTGCTGTTCGCCATCGACGTGGTGCACGGCTTCCGCACCCTCTACCCCGTGCCGCTGGCCATGGCGGCGACCTTCGATCCGGAGATCGTGCGGGCCACGGCGCGGATGGCGGCGGTGGAGACGGCGGTCAGCGGCCTGCACTGGACCTTCGCCCCGATGGTCGACATCGCCCGCGACCCGCGCTGGGGCCGCATCGTCGAGGGGGCCGGCGAGGATCCCTATCTCGGCTCGGTGATGGCGGCGGCCCAGGTGCGCGGCTTCCAGGGCGAGGGTCTCGCGGGCAAGGACTCGATCCTCGCCTGCGCCAAGCACTTCGGAGCCTATGGCGCGGCGGCCGGCGGGCGCGACTACGACGCCGCCGAGCTGTCGGACCGCACGCTGAACGAGGTCTACCTGCCGCCGTTTCACGCCGCCGCGAAAGCCGGCGCGGGCACGATGATGACCGCCTTCAACGACCTGAACGGCGCCCCCACCACCGCCAACGCCGCCCTGGTGCGCGGCGTGCTCAAGACCCAGTGGACCTGGCCGGGCCTGGTGGTCAGCGACTGGAACGCCATCCTCGAACTGATCAACCACGGGATCGCCGAGACCCCGGTCCAGGCCGCCGCCCTGGCCCTGAAGGCCGGGGTCGACATGGACATGGCCAGCGGCGTCTACGCCGCCCACCTGAAGACCGCCATCGCCGCCGATCCCTCCCTCCTGCCCCTGCTCGACCAGGCCGTGACCCGGATTCTGACGGCCAAGATGCGGCTGGGCCTGTTCGACGACCCCTACCGCTTCGGCGATCCGGAGCGGGAGAAGACGGTGTTTCTCAGCCCGCCGCACCGCGCCATCGCCCGCGAGGCGGCGCGCAAGGCCGTGGTGCTGCTGAAGAACGACGGCGGCCTGCTGCCGATCGCGTCCTCCGCCAAGAAGATCGCGCTCATCGGCGCCCTGGCCACGGACAACCTCTCGCAACTGGGCTCCTGGAAGGCGCGCGGCCAGGCCGGCGACGTCGCGCCGCTGCTGCCCGCCCTGCAGGCCGCGGCCCCGGCGGGAACCGAGATCGCCCACGTCGCCGGCGCTTCGCCGCGCAGTCTTGATGAAAGCGGCATCCCCGCCGCCGTCGAGGCCGCCAGGACCGCCGACCTCGTGCTGCTGATGGTCGGCGAGGACTTCGACCACAGCGGCGAGTCCCGCAGCCGCTCGGACCTGTCGCTGCCCGGCGCGCAGAGCGCCCTGGCCCGCGCCGTGCTGGCGACCGGCAAGCCCGTGGTCGTGCTGTTGCCGTCGGGCCGTCCACTAGTCGCGCCGGAGGTGCTGGAAAACGCGCCGGCGGTGCTGGCGACCTGGTTCCTCGGCGTCGAGGCGGGGCCGGCCCTGGCCGACATCCTGTTCGGCAAGGCAGCCCCCGGCGGCCGCCTGCCCGTCGGCTTCCCGCGCGCCGTCGGCCAGTCGCCGACCTTCTACGCCCACACGCCCAGCGGCCGCCCGGCCGATCCGGATCTCGCCAAGGACACCGCCCGCTACCATGACGTCGACATCGGCCCGCTGTTCCCGTTCGGCCATGGCCTGAGCTACGCGCCCTTCGCCTATTCCGACCTGGCGCTCGACCGCGAGACCGTCGCCCCCGGCGGGACGGTGAAGATCGCCCTCACCGTGGCCAACACCGGATCGGTCGCCGCCGACGAGGTGGTGCAGCTCTATGTGCGCGACCCGGTCGCCAGCGTCGCCCGGCCGGTCAAGGAACTGCGCGGCTTCGTCCGCGTGACACTGGCGCCCGGCGAGAAGAAGCGCGTCGCCTTCACCCTGACGCCCGCCCAGCTGGCGATCTGGAGCCCGTCGGGCTGGATCATCGAGGCCGGCAAGGTCGAGGTGATGATCGGCTCGTCCTCGGCCGACATCCGCCTGCGCGGGGCCTTCACCATCAGCGCGCCCGGCAAGGCCCGCGATCCGGCGACGGCGATCCTCACGCCGGTGAGCATCGCGTGAGCGGGCCGCTCTGGACCCTGCTGGTCGTCGCCGCAGGGGTCGCCCTGGTGGTCTTCGCCACGCTGAAGCTGCGCCTGCCGGCCTTCTTCGCCTTGTTGCTGACCGCCATCGCCGCCGGGATCGCCTTCGGGGCCGAGCCGGTCAGCGTGTTGGCCTCGGTGAAGAAGGGCGCGGGCGAGGCCCTGGGCTTCGTGGCGGTGATCCTGGGCCTGGGCTCGATCTTCGGCGCCCTCCTGGAGGCCGGCGGCGGGGTCGGCGTCATGGCTCGCGCCCTGCTCGACCGCTTCGGCGTGCGGCGCGCGCCCTGGGCTTTGGCGACGATCGGGATCCTGGTGGGTATCCCGCTGTTCTTCGACGTCGCCCTGATCATCCTGGCCCCGCTGATGCTGGGCGTGGCCCAACGCTCGGGCAAGGCCGTGGCCTTCGTCGCCCTGCCGGTGCTGGCCGGTCTGGCGGTGATGCACGGCCTGCTGCCGCCCCACCCCGGCCCGGTGGCAGCGGCCGAGCTGCTGCACGCCGACTATGGCCGCATCGCCCTGTGGGGCCTGGCCTGCGGGATCCCGGCCGTGCTGGTCGCCGGGCCGCTCTACGCCCTCGCCGCCTTTCGCAAGGGCGTCTACGTCGCGCCCGAGACCTCTCCCGTGGCTGACGACGGCGCCGCCGACGCCCTGATCGGCCTGTGGCCGGCCCTGGTCGGCATGCTGGCGCCGCTCGTCCTGATCGTCGCCGGCGCCGTGGCCCACGCCGCCTTGCCGCAGGGACCGGTCCGCACGGCGCTGGAGTTCTTCGGCCATCCGTTCGTCGCCCTGGCCGTGGCCTGCGGCTACGCCTGGGTGCTGCTGCGCCGACGCGGCGTAGACCGGCATCGGCTGCTGGGGATCGCCGGACGCGCCCTGGAGCCGGCCGGGGCTATCGCCCTGGTCATCGGAGCCGGCGCGGCCTTCAAACAGGTGCTGATCGACAGCGGGGCCGGCGCCCACCTGACCGCCGCCATCGAGGGCGCGCGGCTCTCCCCGTTGGTGTTCGGCTTCCTGATCGCCGCGATCATGCGCATCGCCCAGGGCTCGGCCACCGTCGCCATGGTCGCCGCCGCCGGCCTGGCCGCCCCGCTAGCGACGGCGGCCGGGCTCGACGCCAACCAGGTCGCCCTGGTGGTGATCGGCATCGGCGCCGGCGCCACCGTGGTTAGCCACGTCAACGACGCGGGATTCTGGCTGGTCGGGCAGTACCTGGGACTGTCGGAGACCGAGACCTTCAGGAGCTGGACGGTGGCCTCGACGATGGCGGGGCTCGTGGCGTTCGCCGCGGCGTTGCTGGCGTCGGCGCTGGTGTGACGCGCCCTCCACCGTAAAACCCCCGCGAAAGCGGGGGCCCAGGTGTTTTATCGTCGAGCTCTGCGCGTTTCAGAAAAAGCCTGGGTCCCCGCTTTCGCGGGGATTTTACGGGTGAAGGGACCTACCGCAGCACGCCGCGCTTCGTCTGCCACCAGGCGTAGAGCATGAACAGCGCCAGCAGCACGGCGATCACCGCGCTGGTGACGGCCATCTGCTGGCCCATCACCTTGCCGCCGTCGCTGAGGACGTAGGTGTAGACGAGGCTCAGCAGGAAGGCCGCCAGCGACACGGCGAACACCGGCGCCGAGAGCCTGTTACGCAGCAGGATCAGCACCGAGGCGGCGAAGGCCCCGAACACGCCGATCGCCCACACCGCCGTCATCCAGCCCGGCATCCGCTGGTAGTGATCGATCTGGGCCTGGGTCATGCCGGCGCTGGCCATGTAGGCCGGCCCCTGGGCCATGCTCATCACGAAGTCGAAGACGCCGACGGAATTGAACAGCACGGCGACCGCGCCCACCAGCCACAGGTGCCAAGGCGTCTTGCTCTTGGTATCGCTCATCATGCCCTCCCCAGGTCATGGTTTCTTCTGGGGACGAGACTGCCTCAGGCGGCCCGGCGGCGATAGAGATAGTCGTCCGGCAGGCCCATGCGCCGCGAGGACTCGACGGCCGGCGAGCCCTTGATCGGCACCTTGTCGGCGCCGGCCCCGGCCAGGCGCACCAGGCGCCGCTCGACGCCGTTCAACTGCCAGGCCTCGCCCAGGCCCAGCCGCGCCCGCACCTCGACCGGCGTGATCGCCACGGCCGCCCGCACCAGCGGCTTCTGGATCAGCCGCAGCGGCCCCGGCAGCAGCGGAGTCGAGGTCATGATGTGGAGGAACTCGAAGACGATGTCCGAGGGCTCCAGGCTGGGCAGCATCAGGGCCATCTGCCGCTTCCACTCGGCCTCGCTGGTCGGGGCCCCGGTCGCGCCGTAGAGCCGCGCGCCGGGGGCGGCCTCGGCGAAGGCGGCGTCGCGCTCGGCCGGGGTCAGGGCGTGGGCGTAGGCGTGATAGGCCTCGATGAAGCCGAAGCTGGCCGTGGCCTGCACCCAGTCGAGCAACACCGGGTCGTTGGCCTGGTAGGCGACGCCGCCGGGCGTTTCCCCCGTCACATGGCCGTGCATCCGCACCACGCCGGCGATCATCTTCTCGGCCGTCTCGCGCGGACCATAGACCGTGACCATGGCCGCCAGACCCGTGCGCTTGAGGCGCTTCAGCGGCTCGGCCTTGAAGCTGGAATGGTCCCAGACGCCCGAGCGCACGCGCGGCTCGGCCAACTCCAGCAGCACCGCGGTGATGCCGCCGACGAACAGCGACACCGGGTTCTTGAACACCCGCCACGACACCGAGTCCGGCGCGATCAGGGCGGCCGCGCCCGGCGGGGCGGAGAAGTCGATCGCCGGTCCCCCGTCCGGCGTCAGCAGTCGCGCGGCGGCCCGCGAGAGGGGATCGGCCATCAGTTCACCCGTCGTTCGCGCCCGACCCAGTAGGGCTCGCGCAGTTGGCGGCGCAGGATCTTGCCCGAGGCGTTGCGCGGCAAGGCCTCGACGAAGTCCACGCTCTTGGGAGCCTTGAAGTGCGCGATCCGCGTGCGGGCGAAGGCGATGATGTCCTCGGCGTCGGGCGTGATCCCGGGCTTGGGCGCGACCACCGCCTTGACCGCCTCGCCCCACTTGTCGTCGGGCACGCCGATCACCGCCACCTCGGCCACGTGCGGATGGCCGTAGACGGCGCTCTCCACCTCGGCCGGATAGATGTTCTCTCCGCCGGAGACGATCATGTCCTTCACCCGGTCGTGGATGAAGAGGTAGCCGTCGTCGTCCAGATAGCCGGCGTCGCCGGTGCGCAGCCAGCCGTCGGCGTCGATGGTCGCGGCGGTGGCCGCGTCCAGCTTCCAGTAGCCGGCCATGTTCGAGGCGCTGCGCACGGCGATCTCTCCGACGGTGTTCGCGGGCAGAACGCGCCCGGCCTCGTCGAGGATGCGTAGCTCCACCCCCGGCATCGGCAGGCCGGCCGAGCGCATGCGGGTGTTGCCGGCCGGGTCGTGGTCTTCCGGCGGCAGATAGACCACCGTGCCGGTGGTCTCGGTCATGCCGTACTGCTGGACGAAGCCGCAGCCGAACACCTCGATGCTCTCGCGCAGCAGGTCGAGCGGAATAGGCGCGGCCCCGTAAAGAATGTAGCTCAGCCGCGAATAGTCGATCTGGCGGGCGCGGGGCAGGCGCACGACGATCTGCAGGGCGGCCGGCACCAGGAACATCTTCGACACCCGGTCATGCTCGATGAAGTCCAGCACCTTGAAGGGGTCGAACTCGCGGGCCACCACACCCTTGGCCCCATTGAACAGGCCCACCAGCCCCCAGCCGGTGCCGCCGATATGGGCCACCGGCATGGCCACCAGGCTGACGTCGTCGGGACCCCAGACGTTCCAGGGCATCGCCGTCTGCTCGGCGGCGGCCTTGCGCATGGCCAGCAGGTTGTCGTGGGTCAGCATCGCGCCCTTGGGCTTGCCCGTCGTGCCCGAGGTGTAGAGCTGCAGCACCACATCGGAGGGGCGCAGCAGCACGGCGGGATCGGCCTCGTCCTGGGCGTCGCGCCAGGCGGGAAAGGCCGGCAGGTCGCCGCCGCCTTCCATCGCCACCACGGGCGGCTGGGGTCCGGTCAGCAGCTTGGCCACCTCGCCGACGTGCTCGACCAGTTCGGGGCCGACGAAGACCATCTTCGCCTCGGTGTCGGCGACGATGTAGGCGATCTCGGCCGGGGCCAGCCGCCAGCCGACCGGGGCCATCACCACGCCCGCCTTGGCCGCGCCGAGCAGCAGCTCGAAATAGCTGTCGCTGTTCTTGCCGACATAGGCGATGCGGTCGCCGGGCTTCAGCCCCTCGGCGATCAGGGCGCGGGCCACCTGGTTGGTGCGGCGGTCGAGCTGGGCGAAGCTGGTCTCGCGCCCCTCGAAGGCGAAGGCCACGGCGTCTGGCCGGACCTGGGCGTGATAGCGGGGCACGTCGCCCAGCGTCGGCATGCGGGCGAAATCGACGGCGTCCTGGATCATCGCTGCTCTCCCGGTGAAGCCGTCTGACGCGGCCGTTCGAAGAACATGGTTTTCGGCGTGACCCCGGGTAAGTCAACGTCGGGTGGAGGGGCCGAGTCGAAGACCGGTGGAATGGCGCGTTGAGTCGTCCCCGCGACCGGCCGTAAGCTGTGACTCGAAAGCCGCGAGGAAAAGCACACCCATGACCAGCTTCCTCCTGCGCCGCGAGCAGCGCGGCCTGCTGATCTCGGTCATCCTGGGCCTGGTGGTCGCGCCGCTGCTGCTGCTGCTGACCACCTGGGAGATCCAGCGCGAGTTCACCCGCGGCCGCATGCTGCGCGACGCGGTCGACCACTCCTACGAACAGCGCATGCAGCTGCAGACGGTGTTCTCGCTGATGCAGGACGCCGAGACCGGCCAGCGCGGCTTCGTCATCACCGGCCAGGACCGGTTCCTGGAGCCCTACGACGCCGCCCAGCGCCGCCTGCCCAGCCAGCTGGCCTCGCTGCGCGCTCTTCGCCAGCGCGACGTCGGCGACCTGATCGCCAACGACGATCCGGTCTTCGATCGCCTCGAAGCCCTGATCGAGCAGAAGCAAAAGACGATGGCCGAGGGCATCCGCCTGCGCCGCGAGCAGGGGCACGACGCGGCCCGCACCCTGATCTCCAGCGGCAAGGGCAAGGTGATCATGGACGAGATCCGCCTCGTCACCCGCGAGCTCCAGGCCTCCGACAAGGCCGCCCTCGACCGCCGGATCGCCGCCAACGACGCCCTGACCCTGCGAACCGAGCGCCTGACCCAGACCCTGTTCGCGGTGCTGGTGGTGTTCCTGCTGGCCGCCTTCATCCTGCTGTCGCGCCAGATCCGCGCCCGCCAGCAGCTGTTCACCGTGGCCCAGGCCACGGCCGGGCGGCTGGACGCCATCCTCGACAACGCCCAGGACGCCGTCATCACCCTCAATCCCAGCGGCACCATCGAGACGGTCAACAAGGCGGCCGAGACCATGTTCGGCCTGCCGCGCGAAACCTTGGTCCGCCGGGCGCTGTCGCAGTTCGTGGACCTGCCCGACCGCGGCCAGCTGTTCGTCCAGCACCTGGCCGGCGGCGACGACCTGTCCAAAGGCGTGCTGCGCGAGTTCGTCGCTTACCGCACCGACGGAAGCACCTTCCCCGTCGAAGCCTCGATCGGCCTCGTCCGCCTGCCCGAGGGCGAGCGCATCACCGCCTCGGTGCGCGACATCTCCGAGCGACGCCGGGTGGAGAAGCTGAAGGCCGAGTTCGTCTCGACCGTCAGCCACGAGCTGCGTACGCCCCTGACCTCGATCGCCGGGTCGCTGGGCCTGCTGGTCGGCGGGGCGGCCGGCGCCCTGCCCGAGCGCGCCGCGCGCCTGCTCGGCATCGCCCACAGCAACTGCCAGCGGCTGGTGCGGCTGATCAACGACATCCTCGACATCGAGAAGATCGAATCCGGCCAGATGGAGTTCGACCTCCGCCCGCTCGACCTCGGCGACCTGGCCCAGCGGGCGGTCGACGGCATGGGCGGGCTGGGCGGCCAGATGGGCGTGGCCTTCAAGCTCGACGTCGCGCCGAACCTGCCGCCGGTGCGCGGCGACGCCGACCGCCTGACCCAGGTGGCCGCCAACCTGCTGTCGAACGCCGCCAAGTTCTCGCCGCCCGACGGGGTGGTCGAGGTCAGGGTCTACGCCCCGCGTCCCGACCTGCTGCGCTTCTGCGTCCGCGACCACGGGGCCGGCGTGCCCGAGGCCTTCCGCGACCGCATCTTCTCGAAGTTCGCCCAGGCCGACGCCTCCGACACCCGCGCCAAGGGCGGCACGGGCCTGGGCCTGGCCATCTCGCGCGAGATCGTCCAGCGCCACGGCGGCCGGCTGTGGTTCGAGTCCGAGCCCGGCCAGGGCGCGACCTTCCAGTTCGAGCTGGCGACCGTCGAGACCCGCCCCAGGACGATCGAGGCCGGCGACGGCGGGGCCCGCGTCCTGCTGTGCGAGGACGATCCCGACATCGCCGAGATCCTGTCCCAGGCCCTGCGCGAGGCCGGGGTGCGCGTGCACACGGTCGGCGACGTGGCCTCGGCCCGGGCGGTGCTGGAGATCGGCGGCTTCGACGCCTTCGTCACCGACGTGCGCCTGCCCGACGGCAGCGGCCTCGACTTGCTGCGCCGCCTGCGCGCCGACGCCAACACCCGCGACATCCCCGCCCTGGTGATCTCGGCCGAGGCCGCCGAGGGCCGGGGCGAGGCGCTGGACGTGGTCGACTGGCTGCAGAAGCCGATCGACCTGGAGCGCCTGCGCACCGCGGTCCATCGGGCCGTCAACGGCCACGCCGACACCCGCCGCATCGACGTGCTGCACGTCGAGGACGACCGCGACGTCCACGCCGTGGTCCGCGACGCCCTGCTGGACCGCTGCACCGTCCGCCACGCCGACAGCGTGCGGACCGGACGCGCCGCCCTGTCGCTGGCCAGGCCCGACGTGGTGATCCTCGATCTCGGCCTCGGCGACGGCAACGGCGTGGAGCTGCTGGGCGACCTGCACGACGGCGACGACCCGGTTCCCGTCATCGTGTTCTCGGCCCAGCCCATCGAGGACAAGGCCTTGGCGGCCTCGGTCGACGCGGTGCTGACCAAGTCCAAGACCACTCTGGACCAGCTGGCCCGAACTGTGCGCAAGCTCGCCGCGGACGCCGATTCCAAGAGACGCCGATGACCGACCTGAAGCTCCTTTACGTCGATGACGAGGCCGACATCCGCGAGGTGGCGACCTTCTCGCTGGAGCTGGATCCGGGCATCGAGGTGCGGGCCGCCGACGGCGGCGCCGAGGCCTTCGCCATGCTCGACCGCGACGCCTGGCGCCCCGACGTGGTGCTGCTGGACGTGATGATGCCCGACATGGACGGCCCGGCCGTGCTGGCCAGACTGCGTGAGCGCGGCGACCTCGACGGCGCGCCGGTGATCTTCATCACCGCCCGCGCCCAGGCTGAGGAGCGCGCCCGCCTGCTGGGCTTCGGCGCCGCCGACGTCATCACCAAGCCGTTCGACCCGATGACCCTGGCACAGGACGTGCGGGCGATCCTGGCGCGATGAACGACCCCCTCGCCCCGCTGCGCGCCAAGTTCCTCGCCCGCGCGGCGCAGGACCTGGCGCTGCTGCGCTCGGACGAGGCCTCGATCAAGGACCGCCACTACGTCGTCCACCGCCTGGCCGGCGCGGCCGGCGTGTTCGGCTACGCCGAGGTCACCGAGCTGGCCCGCGATCTCGACGACCTGCTCCTGGCCCAGGGCGACGCCCCGCCGGAGGCGTTTTCCGCGCTGATTTCGGCGCTGGAAGGCCTGGGAGCCTAGTCCCCTAGCCCATTTTCATCGAAATCGGCCGCGCCTTAACGGAATAGGCGGGGTTGCGCCCGATTTTGCCCTCGAGTTCGAACGGGACGAGCGGGTACGGCGTCATGTTTGCAGTAAAGCGTTTCGAGGGCGAGGCGAGCCAGACCCGCCTGCTGCTGTCGCTGATCGCCGCCTACGCCGTCGCCATCGCCTATTGCGACCTGCTGACCCGGGGCCCGTCGGGCATGGCCTCGATGTGGCCGTGCAACGGCCTGCTGGCCGCCGGCCTGATGCTGCTGACGCCGGGCCGCAGCGCGATCCTGCTGGTGCTCAGCGCCGCCAGCCACCTGCTGCTCGACGGCCTGGGCGGCACGCCGCCGGCCATGACCGTGCTGTTCACGACGCTGGACTCGACCGAGGCGGTGCTGATCGCCCTGGTGCTGTCCAAGGCCTTCGGCGGGCCGCCGCGGCTGAAGAACCTGGGCCGCGCCGCGCGGGCGGTCGGCCTGGCCCTGCCGGTGACGGTGACCCTGGCCGTGGTCGGCGCCTTCGCGACCGCGCCGATGCTGCACGTGCCCCTGCCCGTACTGATCAAGAACTGGCTGTTCATCAACATCCTGGGCATGAGCGTCGGCCTGCCCGCCGCCCTGATCCTGTTCGATCCCCGGATGAAGCGCGGCTTCGAGCGCTCGCCCTGGGAGAAGGCCGCCTGCTATGCGGCGGTCGGCGTCGCCGCCCTGGCGGCGTTCGGCCGCCCCGGCCACACCCTGCCGTTCCTGGTGTTTCCGGCCGGGGTGCTGGTGGCCTTCCGGCTGGGCCCCAAGGGCGCGGCCTGGTCGACCCTGATCACCGCCGCCATCGCCACGCCGCTGAGTGTGCTGGGCATCGTCGCCGAGGCCGCGACCCGCGCCCAGGCGTCCGAGCGCGCCCACGCCCTGCAGCTGCTGGTCAGCGCCCTCTTCTTCACCTGCCTGGCCGCCGCCCTGGTGCTGGCCAACCAGCAGCGCCTCAAGCAGCTCCTCGTCCGCCGGCAGGCCCTGGCGCGGCAGGCCCAGGCCCGCGCCCAGGCGGCGAGCCTGGCCAAGACCGAGTTCCTGGCCACCATGAGCCACGAGATCCGCACGCCGCTGAACAGCGTGCTGGGCTTCACCCGCCTGCTGGCCGACCGCGACGACCTGGCCCCCGAGGCCCGCCGCCACGTGGCCCTGATCGACGGCTCCGGCGGCGCCCTGCTGACCCTGGTCAACGACGTGCTCGACTTCTCGCGGGTCGAGGCCGGCCGGGTCGAGCTGGAGATCGCCCCGGCCCGGGCCGAGACCGTGCTGCGCGACGCCGCCGCCATCGTCGCCCAGGACGCCCAGGCCAAGGGCCTGACGCTGGAGATCGAGGTCGTCGGCGACGCCGATCGCCACCACGGCCTGGACGCCGCCCGCCTGCGCCAGGTGCTGCTCAACCTGCTCAACAACGCCGTCAAGTTCACCCCGGCCGGCACGGTGACCGCCCGCCTGATCGTCACGCCCGGTCCCGACGGCGACCACCTTCGGATCGAGGTCAGCGACACCGGCATCGGCGTGCCGCCGCAGCTGCGCGACCGGCTGTTCCAGCGCTTCTCGCAGGGCGACAGCTCGGTCACCCGCGCCTTCGGCGGCGCGGGTCTGGGCCTGGCGATCAGCAAGGCACTGGTCGAGTTGATGGACGGGGGGATCGGCATGGAGGCCAACGCCGACCAGGGCTCGACCTTCTGGATCGAGCTGACGGCCGAGGCCTGCGACGCGCCCCGCCACACGCCGCTGGCGGCGGCCGGCCGGATCGCCGGGACCCGCGTCCTGCTGGTCGACGACCACCCGATGAACCGCGAGATCGGCGGCGCCTTCCTGACCCTGGCCGGCTGCGAGGTGACCACCGCCGACAACGGCCAGGAGGCGGTCGAGATGGCCCGGGCCGGCGGCTTCGACGTCGTGCTGATGGACATCCACATGCCTGGCATGGACGGGCTGACCGCCACCCGCGCCATCCGCGCCCTGCCCGGCCCGGCGGCGAGCGTGCCGATCATCGCCATGAGCGCCGACGCCCTGCCCCAGCAGGTCGCCCAGTGCCGCGAGGCCGGCATGGTCGACCACGTCGCCAAGCCGATCCAGAAGGAGCTGCTCTACGCGACGATCGAGACCTGGGCGGGGGAACGCGAGGCGGCCTGATCGGCCCGCCCTCGCTCGTCATGGATCTGGGGTCGAAAAACCCAAGTTCAAGAATTGCCGGCCGACGAATTATGCGCAGGTTGTAGCGCCTTCGACGCGGGGCCGCGGCCCCATCGACAAGGGCCCCGACCATGACCTCCACGACCGCGTTCTATCACGGCACCAAGGCCGACCTGCGGACCGGCGACCTGATCGGCGTCGGCTACGCCTCCAACTACGGCGCGGGCCGTGCGGCGGCCTATGTCTATTTCAGCGCCACGCTCGACGCGGCGACCTGGGGCGCGGAACTGGCCCGGGGCGAGGGGCGCGGCCGGATCTACATCGTCGAGCCGACGGGTCCGTTCGAGGACGATCCCAACCTCACCGACAAGAAGTTCCCCGGCAATCCGACCCTGTCGTACCGCACCAAGGATCCGCTGCGGGTGGTCGGCGAGGTGACCGACTGGACGGGCCATCCGGCCGAACAGCTCCAGGCCATGCGCGACCACCTGGCCCGCCTCGACGCCCAGGGGATCGAGGCGATCGAGGACTGAGGCGGCGCCAATTCCACAATAGGTTCGTCATACCGGAAAGCCCGCAGGGCTTATCCGGGACCCAGTGGGACCGGGCTCGGCGGATCGATCGGGCGCCCCGGCGACGGCGAAACGCAGTGCGGCGGCCCCTGGGTCCCGGCTCTACGGCCCGCTACGCGGACCTTCGGCCGGGATGACGGCTGAGGTAGAACGCGGCGACCGGGCGTAACCGCCCCCACCTCGCCCCCGTCCGCCGCAACCCGCCCCAGGGCCGCTGTCGCAGCCCCCGCCCACCGGCCATCACGGCGGCCATGGACAGCCTCTTCTCCCCCGCCCTCGCCCTGCATGTGACCTGCGGCTTCATCGCCGTGGCCGCCGGCCTCGTTCCGCTGCTGACCCGCAAGGGCTCGCGGCTGCACCGACTGTCGGGACGGGTCTATGTGGCGGTGATGGGAACGCTGCTGGCGGCGGCCTGGGTGATGACGGTCCTGCACTTCAACGCCTATTTCGCCGCCCTGTCGGCGACGGCCAGCATCGGCCTGTTCTCCGGCTTCCGGGTGCTGGGCCGCAGGCGGCCAGACCTCGATCCGCGCCAGCGCGCCCGGCCCCTGGACTGGGCGGCGGCGCTGGCCGTGGTCGCCATCGGCGCCTGGGTGGTGCTCCTGCTGCTGACCGGCGCCTCGACGAGCCCGCGCCTGCCGACCCTAGCCCTGGCCTACGCCGCCTTCGCCTTCGGCGGCTGGGACCTCTGGCGGTTCGCGCGGCCCGCCGGCTGGCCGTTCAGCCCCGACCTCTGGACCTACGAGCATCTAGCGAAGATGCTGTCCGCCTATGGGGCGGTGATCAGCGCCTTCTCAGGCAACTTCCTGATCTTCCTGCCGACGCCATGGAGCCAGCTCTGGCCGACCCTGCTGTTCCAACCGCTGGCCATGGGCTGGATCGCGGTGCTGATCATCCGGCGGCGGCGAGTATGGTCGCCCGCCTGAAGGCCGCCCCGACCAGCGCCTGGGTCTGGGCCTTCACCGCCTACAGCTGGACCATGACCACGGTCAGCGCCGCCTGGTTCGCCCGCCGGTTCGCCGCTGATCGCGGCGAGGCGCTGGGCGTCGCGCCGTCGCTGCTGTGGCAAGGCTCGATCTACGCCGCCTGGTTGCCGGCGGCGGCGATCGTCTGGCTGATCCTGCGCCGGTTCGGGGCCGGGGCGCGTGGCGTGGCGGCGAGCTTCGTCGCGGGGATCGTCGTGGTCCCGGCGCAGGCGGCGATCTCCAGCCTGATCGACGCCGGCTTTCTCGGCGCCGGCGATTTCGGAGCGCGGATGCTGGGGCGCACGCCCGTCTGCCTGCTGCTCTATTCGGCCATCGTCGCGGTCGGACTGGCGGCCGTCCACCACCGCCGCGCCGCCGAGGCCCGAACCCGCAACGCCCTGCTGGAGAGCGCCCTGGCCGAAGCTCGCGCCGTCTCCCCCGCGCCCGACACCGAGCGGCTGATGGTGATGTCGGGCGCCCGGCGCATCCCGGTCGATATCTCGACCGTCGAGTGGTTCGGCGCGGCCGACAACTATGTCGTCGTCCACTGGGCCGATCGCGAGGGGGCCGGCCGCGAGGGCCTGCTGCGCGCCACGCTGCAGGGACTGGAGACGCGGCTGGACCCCCGCCTCTTCGCCCGCGCCCATCGCTCGAGCCTGGTCAACCTCGCCCACGTGCGCGAGGCCCAGCCGCTGTCGGACGGCTCCTGGCGGCTGACCCTGGCCAGCGGCGGCGAGGTCGTGACCAGCCGGACCTATCGGGACGCGCTGCTGGAGCGGCTGGGCGGTCGGGGCGGCTGAGGGGTTTCAGCGCCCTTGTGGCGTGTTCAGGCAACACGCGTCCAAACGGGAAGCGCGTTTCGCCCCCTCTCTCATGGAGAGAGGGAGGGGGCCCGCGCCGTAGGCGTGGGAGGGTGAGTGGGTAGGCGAAGCCCCTGGACGATCTTGGCGCTGTTGCGGGCGATGTGCCGGCACGCCGGCTAAAGGCGTAACCACTCACCCTCCCATCGCTACGCGATGGGCCCCTCCCTCTCTCTAAGAGAGAGGGTTGCGCGAGCCACCCTACTGCCCCGGGCACGCCACGTGCGCGTCGGTCGGCTCCAGGCGGATCTCGCGGAAGGCCAGCTTGAAGCCGGCCTGCGCCGACAGCACCACCGGCGAGGAGATGCGGCTCATGTCGGCCCCCGCCGCCTTCAGGCACGAGAGCTTGATCTGGGTCTTGCGCCATTCGCCCACCGGGGCCTCGGCGAAGAGCTTCGTCACATCCACCCCGCCGGCGCAGCCCTCGCCGCACGACACCGAGAAGCCCACCGGCCCCGTCGCCTTGGCCTCGACGCGGTAGGTCAGGGCGATCGACAGGTCGCCGGTGGTCTGGCGGGTGAGGTCGGCGGGCGGGCCGTTGACCAGCAGGGCGCCGGGACCGGTCCAGGCGGCCAGGCGGGCGTCCTCCTGGGCGGCGGCGTCGATGGCGGTCAGGGTCACCCCGCCGGCCGTCGACAGCAGCCATGGGGCCGGCGAGCGGCCGGCCACGAAGTACTTGTCGACATTGGCGCTCGCGCCGCTGACGCCCGACACCTCGGAAAGCTGCGCCACCTTGCCGGGCTTGGCGTAGGACAGGCCGTAGCCATAGGCGAACTGCGGGTCGTAACCGGCGTCGCCCTGGTTCAAAGGCCCCTGATCAGCGCGCTTGGGCCAACTGAACGACAGCTTGCCGGTGAAGTCGCGCCGAGGCTTGCCGCTCTTCTGGGCCACCAGCACATCGGCTACCCCGCCGCCTTCCGAACCCGGCAGCCAGGCCGCGACGAAGGCGTCCGAGGCGTTGATCTCCGGGTTCGCCCACAGCGGCCGGCCGCTGAGGAACACCGCCACCACCGGCACGCCGGCGGCCTTCAGCTTCTTCAGCAGGGCCAGGTCGGTCTTGTCGCCCGGCTGGTATTCCAGGTGCTGCAGGTCGCCCTGGAACTCGGCGTAGGGCGTCTCGCCGAACACCACCACGGCCACGTCCGGCTTGTCGGCGAACGATCCGTCCTTCGACAGGGTCGCCTTGCCGCCCGAGGCCTCGATCGCTTCCTTCAGGCCGCTCCAGATCGACTGGGCATTGGGGAAGTCGGCGTTGGTGTTGCCCGTGCCCTGCCACGACAGGGTCCAGCCGCCGGCCGCCTTGCCGATGTCGTCGGCGTCGCCGGCCACCAGCACCTTCGCGCCCGCCTTGATCGGCAGCACACCGTCGTTCTTCAGCAGCACCAGCGATTTCGCCACCGCCTCGCGGGCCAGGGCGCGATGGTCGGGCGCGCCGACGCGCTCGAAGCGGCCCTGCACCGGCGGGGCGACGCGGTCGAACAGCCCGGCCTTGACCTTCACCCGCAGGATCCGGCGCACGGCGTCGTCCAGCCGCGCCATCGGGATCTCGCCAGCCTCGACCTGCTTCAAGGTATTGTCGAACAGACCCTGCCAGCTGTCGGGGGCCATGTACATGTCGAGGCCCGCGTTCAAAGCCTGCGGGCACGAGACGTTGGAACAGCCGTCGACCTGGCCATGGGCGTTCCAGTCGCCGACCACGAAGCCGGTGAAGCCCAGGCGGTTCTTCAGCACGTCGGTCAGCAGGGTCTTGTTGCCGGTGTGCTTGACGCCGTTCCAGCTGGAGAACGAGGCCATCACCGTCAGAATGCCGGCGTCGATGCTGGGCGGATAGCCCTGGGCGTGCAGGCGGACGAGATCGGCTTCCGACACCGCCGCGTCGCCCTGGTCCTTGCCGCCCGTGGTGCCGCCGTCCGCCAGGAAGTGCTTGGCGCTACCGGCGATGTGGCCGGCCTCCAGCGCCTTGCCGGCGACGAGCTTGCCCTGCAGGCCCAGCGTCATGCGGCCGGCGTAGCTTTTGACGATCTCCGGATCCTCGCCATAGCCCTCGTAGGTGCGGCCCCAGCGGTCGTCGCGCGGCACGGCCACCGTCGGACCGAAGGTCCAGTCGCCGCCGCTGACCGCCACCTCCTCGGCCGTGGCCTTGCCGATGCGCTCGATCAGGTCGGGGTCGCGGGTCGCGCCCAGGCCGATGTTGTGCGGAAAGAGGGTCGCCCCGACCAGGTTGTTGTGGCCGTGCACGGCGTCGATGCCGAACATGATCGGGATGGCCACGTGGCCGTCGCGCTGTTCGAGAGAGACGGCGCGGAACAGGTCGACGAAATCGGCCCATTCCTTGGCCATCGCCTTGTCGTTACCGTTCGGGCCCGAACTGCCGCCGGCCAGGATCGAGCCCAGCGGATAGTCGCGCAGCTGTTCGGGACGGATCGAGCCGATGTCGGCCTGGATCGTCTGGCCGACCTTCTCGCGCACCGACATCTTCGCCATCAGCGCCGTGATCTTCGCTTCCGTCGCCGCGTCGGTCAGGGCGGCCGGGCTCTTGGCCGCCGGCCAGGCGGCGACATGGGCCGTGGCCTTGCCGGAGGGCGTGAGCGCCACGGTCTGAGCTTGCGCCGCGGCGAGACCGGTCAGGCTGGTGGCGGCCAGCAGGGCCAGGGCGGAAACACGGAACGGCGTCACGGCGACCTCGATCGAAAAAGAGGCGCGGCGGCAAAGGGGAAGGAGCCGCCGCGCCCAAAGCACGCCGCGGGAGCAGCGTCATGGGATGAGGCGTCGAGGGCGGACGACGGGCGCGGAAGTCCGCACGCGCGATCGCGCATGGCCTTGGCCTCCCGTCGCGGGGTCGTCTGCTCGCGACCGCCTCACATCGACACGAGACAACGTTGTCTTACTTGATGTCAACACGATTCAATTTGTCCACTTGAGGACAAATCGGCCGATATCCTTTGCGGAAAAGGCGAAGATGCAGCAGAGAATTTTTCTGACAACGATGTCTTACTGAGATTTTCGCGCACTCTATTGAAGACCGAAGACCGCGAACCGGCTCGACTCGGCCGCCGAGGCCGGGCTATCGCTAGGTCAGCGCGCCGACAGCAGGCGCCGGGGGCCCGATGCGCAACGTCACCATCGTCCATGTGGCCGAAAAGGCCCGGGTCTCGGTCAAGACCGTCTCGCGCGTGGTCAACAACGAGACGACGGTCACCCCCGACCTGCGCGCCCGCGTCGAGGCGGCCATCGAGCAACTGGGCTACAGCCCCAACATCGCCGCCCGGCGGATGGGCGGCGGCCGTTCGTTCCTGATCGTCGCCTTCAACGACCGCACCCTGACCCTGGAGAACTGGCGCAGCGACCGCGGCAACAACTGGATCGACCGCATGCAGTACGGGGCCATGCTCCGCTGCGACGTCCACGGCTATCACCTGCTGTGCGAGCTGATCGACCTGGAGTCCGACCAGCTGGCCCGGCGCGTGCAGCACGTGCTGTCCACCCTGCGGCCCGACGGGGTGATCCTGACGCCGCCCAACTGCGAGGACCCGACGGTGCTGGCCGCGCTGAAGAAGGCCCAGATCCCGTTCGTGCGCCTGGGCTCGGCCCAGACCGGCCCCGGCGCGCGGGTGCGGATGGACGACCAGGCGGCCGCCCGCCAGCTGACGGAGCACCTGCTGGCGCTTGGCCACCGCCGCGTCGGCTTCGTCACCGGCAGCCCGCGCTTCCTGGCCAGCCGCGCCCGCGAGGACGGCTATCGTGACGCCCTCGCCAAGGCCGGCCTGCCCGTCGACGAGACGCTGCTGGTTCCGGGCGACTTCACCTTCGAGGGCGGGGTCGCCGCCGCCGAGGCCCTGCTGAGCCGCGCCGACCGGCCCACCGCCATCCTGGCCGGCAACGACGAGACGGCCCTGGCGGTGATGCACGTCGCCCGGCGACTGTTGGTCGCCATCCCCGGCGAGCTGTCGCTGGCCACCTTCGACGACACCCCCAGCGTGCGCCTGTCGCTGCCGCCCTTGACCACGGTGCGCCAACCGGTGGCCGAGATGGCGGCCGAGGCCGTCGACATCCTGGTCGCCTGCGCCGCCGCCAAGGACGGCAAGCCGCCGCGCGGCGATCGCCTGCTGCCGTTCGAACTGGCCCTGCGCGCCTCGACGGCGCCGCAGTCGGCGAGCTAATCAGCCCCCGCGACGGGATGTCGCGGGGAGCTTGACCAGCGGGTCAGCGCACCCTTTTCTCTTGCCACTTCAAGTTGGAGCCGCTCGCGTTTGGCCAGAGACATGACCCAGGTCGACGCCGCAACCGCCGCAGCCGGGCCGCCCACCGTAAGGCGGCGCCTGCTGATCATGGCGCTGTGCCTGGTCGCGCCCGCCATCGTGTTCATGGCCCTGCTGGCCCGCGCCGAATACGGCCAGAGCCGCGACCGCTACGAGCAGCAGCTGGTGGCCACCACCCGGGCGCTCGGCCTGGCCGTCGATCGCCAGCTGGCCCAGGGCCAGAGCACCCTCCAGGCCCTGTCGGTGTCTCCTGCTCTCGCTTCCGGCGACCTGGAAAGCTTCGAGCGCCAGGCCCGCGCCGCCATCGGCGCCGACGCGGCCTGGATCGTGCTGATCTCGCCCCGAGGCCAGGTGGTCAACACCCGCCTGCCGCCCGGCCAGGCCCCGCCCCGCAGCGCCGGCCTGCCGCCCGAACGCTGGGCCGCCGTACGCTCGGGCCGCACCACCGTCTCGAACCTGACCTTCGGCAAGGTGGTCAAGCAGCCGATCGTGGCCATCGACATGCCGGTGATCGTCGCCGGCGAGCTCTACGACCTGGCCTATATCCAGACACCCGCGGCCTTCGCCCCGCTGTTCGCCGCCCAGGGCGTGCCGCACAGCTGGACGGCCAGCATCGTCGATCGCAACGCCAAGCTGGTGGCCCGCTCGCGCGACCAGGAGAAGATGCTGGGCCGCTCGGCCAGCCGGCCGATGCTGGACGCCATGGCGCGCGACAACGACGGCGTGCTCGAGACCTACACCCTCGACGGCACCCCCACCCTGTCGGCCTTCAGCCGCTCGGCCGCCTATGGCTGGACCTTCATCGTCGGCGTGCCGCGCGCCGAGCTGGATCGCGCCAACCTGTCGTCCCTGGCCCTGCTGGTCACGGCAGGCCTGGCCCTGCTGGCCATCGGCGCCACGGCGGCCCTGCTGTTCTCGCGCGGCATCTCGCGCGAGGTGCGGGCCCTGGTGGCCGACGCCCGGATCATGGCGGCCGGCGGCGAGATGCCGGCCCAGACCAGCGGCGGCCTGCGCGAGATCGGCGAGGTGCGCGAGGCCCTGCACGCGGCCTCCAACCAGCTGCGGGCCCGCGAGGCCGGCGAAAAACGCGCCGCCGCCCGCCAGCAGCTGATGATCAACGAGCTGAACCACCGGGTGAAGAACACCCTGGCGACGGTGCAGTCCCTGGCCCTGCAGAGCCTGGGCCGCGGCGAGGCCGCCCCGGGCTTCAACGCCTTCAACGAGCGGCTCTACGCCCTGGCCCGCGCCCACGACCTCCTGACCCGCACCGTGTGGGAGAGCGCCGACCTGACCGACGTGGTGCGCCAGACGCTGGAGCCCTATGGCGACCGCGCGCGCTGCGAGGGGCCGCCGGCCGCCCTGCCGCCCAGCGCCGCCCTGGCCCTGTCGATGGTCTTCCACGAGCTGGCCACCAACGCCAGCAAGTACGGCGGCCTCTCCACGCCCAACGGCCGGGTGGAGGTGACCTGGCGTCGCGATCCGCTGGATCCGCAGCGCCTGGCCCTGCGCTGGGTGGAGAGCGGCGGACCCAAGCTGGCCGGCCCGCCGCAGCGCAAGGGCTTCGGCTCGCGCCTGATCGCCGCCAGCCTGCGCAACGAACTGAAGGGCGAGGCCGTGTTCGAGTACCTGCCCACGGGCCTGGTCTGCGCCCTGTCGGTGCGCCTGCCCGACCCGTCCGGCGCCCAAGCTTTGGGCGACGAGCCCTCGCTGTCCGACGCCTGAACAGGCAGCCGCGGGCGCGGGCGCAAAGCGCCGGCCCGGCGCTTGACCGCCGTTCTTCCGCTCATGGTGATGGTCGATCCGCTCTGCACCCATCCTGGGGCGCCGTCGGATCGATCGTATTGCGTCGCCGCGTAGATTGATCTTCCATGACGCCCAGGATGCGGCCGCCAGAGCCGTGCCTGAGGGAAGAGCGTCCATATGATCGCGACCGATGACTCCGTGATGCTGCCGGCCCGGCCCGAGCCGATCCCGCTGGCGCCCGAGCGGACGGCGGTGATCGTCATCGACATGCAGAACGCCTACGCCTCGCCGGGCGGTTATCTGGATCTGGCCGGCTTCGACATCAGCGGCGCGGCCGCCTGCATCCAGCAGATCAAGGGCGTGCTCGAAACGGCCCGCGCGGCCGGCATGCAGGTGATCTATTTCCAGAACGGCTGGGACGACCAGTATGTCGAGGCCGGCGGCCCCGGCTCGCCCAACTGGTGGAAGTCCAACGCCCTGAAGACCATGCGCGCCAAGCCAGAACTGCAGGGCAAGCTTTTGGCGCGCGGCCAGTGGGACTACGAACTGGTCGACGAACTCGCGCCCCAGCCCGGCGACATCCAGCTGCACAAGACCCGCTATTCCGGCTTCTTCAACAGCCAGCTCGACAGCGTGCTGCGCAGCCGCAACATCAAGAACTTGGTCTTCGTCGGCATAGCCACCAACGTCTGCGTGGAGTCGACCCTGCGCGACGGCTTCTTCCTGGAATATTTCGGCACGGTGCTGGAGGACGCCACCCACCAGGCCGGTCCCGACTTCGTGCAGAAGGCGACGCTCTACAACATCGAGACCTTCTTCGGCTGGGTCTCGACCGTGGCCGACTTCAAGGGCGCGTTCGGCCAGATCGCGCCGAAATAGGCGCGTCGAGCGCTTGGCCGGCAAGGTTTTCCGTCTTCGGACGGAATGAAGAACTTAATTATCAGAAGGACAGGACCCGATGCCCAAGACCGTCATCACCCCGCCCGGCACGGGCACGCCGATCGCGCCGTTCTCGCCGGGCACGCTGGCCGACGGGATCGTCTACGTCTCGGGCACCCTGGCCTTCGACAAGGACAACAACGTCGCCCATGTCGGCGACGCCGAGGGTCAGACGCGGCAGGTGCTGGAGACCATCAAGTCGGTCATCGAGACCGCCGGCGGCACGATGGAGGACGTGACCATGAACCACATCTTCCTGACCGACTGGGCCAACTACCAGACCATCAACAAGGTCTATGCCGAGTACTTCCCGGGCGACAAGCCGGCCCGCTACTGCATCCAGTGCGGCCTGGTGCGCCCCGACTTCCTGGTCGAGATCGCCACCGTCGCCCACATCGGAAAACGCTGATCCGTATGATCCTGGCCCAGTCACTTTTCCTCCGAGCATCCCCGCGCAGGCGGGGACCCAAGCCGAGTCTGCGGATCTCGGCTCGGCCGCGCCTGCACCCTAGAGTCAGCTTGGGTCCCCGCCTTCGCGGGGATGAGCGGATTGGGGTGCGGGCATGACGTCGGGCACAGTCGACGGCATCCACTACGAACTCCACGGCGGGCCGGTGGCCGGCCGCGAGGTCGTGCTGCTGTCGTCGGGCCTGGGCGGTTCGGGCAGCTTCTGGGGGCCGCAGATGGCGGCGCTGACGGCGCGCTGGCCGGTCGTGCTGTACGACCACCGCGGCACGGACCGCAGCATCCGCGAGCTGCCGACCGACAAGCCCTACGCTGTCGCCGACATGGCCGACGACATCGTCAAGGTGCTGGACGCCCTGGGGATCGCCAAGGCCCACGTCGTGGGTCACGCGGCCGGGGGCAACGCCGGCCTGGCGCTGGCCCTTTCGCACCCCGACCGGCTGGGCAAGCTGGTCGTCGTCAACGGCTGGTCGCGGCCCGATCCGCACATCAAGCGCTGCTTCGACACGCGCCTGCATCTGCTGAACGACACCGGCCCAGCGGCCTATGTGCACGCCCAGGCCCTGTTCCTCTATCCGGCGACCTGGATCTCGGAAAACAGCGAGCGTCTGGCCGCCGAGGAGCCGCACCACGTGGCCGGCTTCCCGCCCAGGGCGGTGATGCTGGCCCGCATCGGCGCCCTGCTGGCCTTCGACGTCGACGCCGACCTGCCGCGCATCACCCACCCGGTGCTGGTCAGCGCCACGGCCGACGACATGCTGGTGCCCGTCACCTGCGCCCATCGCCTCGCCGAACGCCTGCCCAACGCGACGCTCGACGTGCTGCCCTGGGGCGGCCATGCCTCGACGGTGACGGATGCGGAGGGGTTCAACGCTTCGCTGGTGCGGTTCCTGGAGGGGGACGGATGAGCCTCCCCCAATCCAAGTTCGCCTCCCTCGCCCTTGTGGCGAGGGCCCATGCCGGCCGCAAGGCGCTGAACCCGAACCGTTCCCGCGGCCGACGCCACATCTCCATCGGCCATTCACAGCGCGCCGCCGCCATGGATCCTCGCCACAAGGGCGAGGAAGGCGGGGCTTTTATTGGCTCGGCGGGAGGCCCATGGCTTTCCAGCGAGCGCACGATTTCAAAGGGGCACTAACACCATGCAGGTCGGCGTCTTCATCCCCATCGGCAACAACGGCTGGCTCATCTCCGAGACCTCGCCGCAGTACATGCCGAGCTTCGAGCTCAACAAGACCATCGTCCAGAAGGCCGAGGAATACGGCCTCGATTTCGCGCTCTCGATGATCAAGCTGCGCGGCTTCGGCGGCAAGACGCAGTTCTGGGAGCACAATCTCGAGAGCTTCACCCTGATGGCGGGCCTGGCGGCCGTGACCCAGAAGATCAAGATCTTCGCCACCGTCGCCACCCTGACCATCCCGCCGGCGATCGTCGCGCGCATGGCCTCGACCATCGACTCCATCGCCCCCGGCCGCTTCGGCATCAACCTGGTGACCGGCTGGCAGAAGGCCGAGTACAGCCAGATGGGCCTGTGGCCCGGCGAGGGCCACTACACCGACCGCTACAACTACCTGGCCGAATACGCGACCGTGCTGAAGGACCTGCTGGAGACCGGCGTTTCGGACTTCAAGGGCAAGTACTTCACCATGGACGACTGCCGGGTCAGCCCGCACCCGCAGGACACCAAGCTGATCTGCGCCGGCTCGTCCGACGAGGGCCTGGCCTTCACGGCGCAATACGCCGACTACAGCTTCGCCCTGGGCAAGGGGACCAACACGCCCACGGCCTTCGCCTCGGTCAACAAGCGGCTGGAAGCGGCCGCCGCCAAGACCGGCCGCGACGTGGCGTCGTTCATCCTGTTCATGATCATCGCCGACGAGACCGACGAGAAGGCCCTGGCCAAGTGGCAGACGTATCGTGACGGCGCCGACCAGGACGCCCTGGCCTGGCTGACCAACCAGGCCGCGCCCAACGCCGCGGCCGGCTCGACCACCAACACCGCCCAGCTGGCCGCCCCGGAATCGGCGGTGAACCTCAACATGGGCACGCTGGTGGGCAGCTACGAAAGCATCGCCCGCATGCTGGACGAGATCGCCGAGGTGCCCGGCACCGGCGGCGTGCTGCTGACCTTCGACGACTTCATCCAGGGCATGGACGACTTCGGCACGAAGATTCAGCCGCTGATGAAGTCGAGGAAGTAAGGAACCTCCCCCTCTGGGGGAGGCGGCCGAAGGCCGGTGGGGGGACGTTTTCAGCTGCCTCGGCGCTTGCCTGGCCGGCGGTCACGCCCCCCACCGATCGCTACGCGATCCCCTCCCCCACAGGGGGAGGTTTCTCTTTAGTCCGCCGTCATCATGTCGATGAGCTTCACGCGGAAGATCATCACGCTGTTGGCCGGGATCGGGCCGGCGTCGCGGTCGCCGTAGCCGAGGCTCGGCGGCACGAACAGCGTCCATTCGTCGCCGACCTTCATCTTCGGGATGGCCTCCATCCAGGCCGGCACCAGGCCGCCCAGCGGCGCGATCATCGGATGGCCGCGCTCGAACGAGCTGTCGAACACCGTGCCGTCGACCAGCTTGCCCTCGTAGTGGACCTTGATGATGTCGCCTTCCTTAGGCGACGGCGCGGTCTTCGCGCCCGAGGTCGTGACCTTGTACTGCAGGCCCGACGGCAGGCTGATCACCCCCGGCTGCTTGGCGTTGACGGCCAGCCAGGCCGTGGACTTGGCCAGGTTGTCGCCGGCGGCGTTGACGGTGACGTCCGGGGCCGGCGACGGAGTCTGGGCAAGGGCCGGACCGGCGGCGAGAATCAACCCCAGGGCGATGAGAGCGGTGCGCATATTCGGCGACTCGTGTTATTTGTGCGACGAAATGTCAGAATAGACATCCAGCCGAACGAGAGCACACTAAAAACCGAGGGCTCTCGTTGGTCTGAGAAGAAGAACGGCTATTTTCTACTTAGACCGTTCTTCGCTCGTCGGGAAGGAAACGTCATGGCCAGGTCTTCTGGCGGCGCGCTGAACGGAGCGCATTGGTGGCAGCGCCATCCGATGTTCGCGCTCTTCGTCGGCTGGGTGGTGATCGGCTCGCTGGCCTTCGCCGCCTACCTGCAATGGGGTCCGCACCTTACGCCACCAGCCTGAAGTCGCCGCCCCTACCGCAACGGCGCGGCGGCCAGGGCGGCGGCCACCGCCTCGCGCAGCGGCTTGGGCCGATAGTCGTCGTCATAGAGCGTCGGACGCTTGGGGGCCTTGTCCTGGCGCAGCCACTGGTTCTGCAGCCAGGAATATTTGTCGACCAGCCCCCAGGCCAGCAGCTCCCGGGTCTGGCGATAGTCGAGCATCAAATCCAGATACGCCTTGCCATAGGCTGCCACGGCCGCGTCGCGCGCGGCGAAGTCAATGGGCAGCCCTTTGTCGTGGACGTCGAACTCGGTCAGCGCCAGGTCGTAGCCCAGACCGACCACCGCATCGACGAAGGCCCGCCACGCCTTCTCCTGCGGCCGGCCAAAGCCGGTGAAGCTGTCGGCGTTCTCGGCCCCGATGTGGCTCTGAATTCCCAGGGCGTCGACCGGCACGTTCCGCTTCCTGAGGCCTTCGAGCAGTTTCAGCACCCCGTAGCGGTGCTTCTCGTTGCCGGCCTCCCAGCTCATGTAGTCGTTATAGACAAGGCGGGCCTTGGGGGCTGCCTTGCGGGCGGCGTGGAAGGCCAGGTCCAGCACCGGCTCGACCCCGCCCATGGCGTCGGAGAAGACCGTGCGGCGCAGGGCGCCGTCGGCCGGATCGACGGTCTCGTTGACCACGTCCCAGGAATAGACCTGGGGATAGCGGGCGCAGACCCGGTCGATGTGTTCGGTGATCAGCGCCTGCGCCTTGGCGGCGGGCTTGGCCCCGAAGTCGTAGGTCTTCAGCCAGCCGGGAAACCACTGCGGGTGATGCCACAGCAGGGTGTGGCCGCGCAGGGCCTGGCCGTGCTCGGCCGCGAAGGCGGCGATGCGGTCGGCGCGCGCGAAGGCGAAGGTCTGCTCGGCCGGCCGCAGCACGTACCACTTCAGCTCGTTCTCGGGCACCAGCGCCCCGCACTCGGACGCCAGCAGCGCGCGATAGCGGGCGTCCTCGAACGAGCCGGTCAGCGATCCGGGCGGACCCGCGCCGACGGCGCTGCCGAAGACCAGCCCCTTGGCGGCGGCGAGATCCTTGAGCGCCTTCCCGTCGGCCAGGGCGGGCGACGTCAGGGCGGCCGCGGCCCCCGCTCCGAGCAACAGCTGTCGACGATCGATCATGGGCGGTCTCGCTCAAAAGAAACCGCGCACCGCCAAGGACGATGCGCGGACGAAGTCGGCAGGAAGGCGGACGCGCGGCGGGAAGCTGCCGCGCGTCCCGTCGAAGACTAGAAGCTGGCGCGGAACACGATGGTGTAGCGCCGGTCGTTGACGAACCAGGAGCGGCCCGTCTTCAGCAGGTTGCTGTTGAGCACCTGGGTCGTACGGGTGGTCTCGTTCAGCAGGTTCACGCCCTGGACGCCGATCTTCATCTTCGGATTAATCGTGTAGAAGAACGATCCGTCCAGCTGCCCGGTCGCCTCGTTCATGATCGGCGCGTAGGGCACGATCACGTCACGCACGGTGAGCAGGAAGTCCGAGCGCCAGTTGTAGGCCAGGCGCGCCGACACCGGCCCCTTCTCGTAGATCGCCGCGAAGTTGACGTTGTGCTTCGAGAGGCCCTGCAGCGGCAGCTTGCTGGTGTCGACCGTGGTGATGCGGCCGGCGGCCACGTCGGGGTCGGTCGCCGACAGCGTGCTTTGCGGCACCCCGCTGCTTTCGATGTAGCTGTAGTTGGCGTTGATGCCGAACCCGTCCAGCGGCTTGGGCAGGAAGTCGTAGAACTGTTGGTAGCCGATCTCGAAGCCCTTGACCGTGGCCTTGACGTCGGAGTTGCCGGGCTGGGTGACAACCACGTCGAACGTCGCGCCGTTGTTGGTGAACGGCACACGGCTGGTCCTGTTGTAGGCGACGTCCGTCAGTTCCTTCCAGAAGGCCGCGAAGGTCAGCGAACCGACCGGCGCGAAGTACCATTCCACCGAGGCGTCGATGTTCTTGGACTGGGTGGGCTTCAGGTAGGGATTGCCGACGGGGACGTTGCCGCTGGGCACGCCGTTGGTGATGCCGTCGGCGTTGGTGTTGAGGGTCAGGTTGTAGAAGTTGCGGGTCAGGCCGATGTCGGGCGGCGTGATCGTCTTCGACAGACCCAGGCGATACTGCAGGCCGTGCGGCGCCATGACCTTCAGGTTGAAGCTCGGCAACAGGTAGTCGAACGAGGTCCTGACCCGGCTGGGCACGAGCGCGCCGTTGGCCCACAGGCGCGAAGCCGCCCGGACCGCCGGCGTCAGCTGGCAGAACGGCGAAGGCGTCTGTCCAACCGGAACCGACGCGCAGTCGAGCTCGGTCGGCAGGCTGGAGACCAGCGGGAAGGCCAGGTAGCCGTCGGCGACGCGTTCGGTCCTGGTGTAGCGCAGACCGACATTGCCGCTGATCTTGTAGTCGCCGGTCACGCCCTTGAAGCGCGCCATCAGGTAGGCCGACTCGGTCTGTTCGTTGACCGGGTTGATCTCCTGCGGGCGGAACGGCGTGCCGGAGACGACGTTGCAGCGCTGCGCCAGCGGCACCCAGTTCTGCGGACAGCCGTTCACCAGGCGCGTGCGCCACTCGTCGCCCACCGACAGGGCGAACTGCGAGACCGCCGCGTAGTTCTCGATCAGGTTCTGCGAATAGAACAGCCGCCCGTCGGAGCCGGTCGGGACGGCGACCTTGCCGCGCATGAAGTTGTCGAAGACGTACTTCTCGATCAGCGCGGTGCTGTCGGTACCGCCGGCGGTGGACGGATTGCTGTTGATGGCGTCGGTCATCCACACCGGGCCGCCGCTGCCCCAGATCTCGCTGATGACGCCCCAGTTGTAGGCCGAGAAGCGGGTGGTCTGGTCACGCTCGGACCAGCGGACGCCGCCCTTGATCGAGTCCAGCCAGCTGTCGTTGTCGAACTTGTATTCGACGTCGATCTTGACCGCGTCCTCGGTGCCTTCCGACTGCTCGATGTGGTCCATCGCCGAGCGCCAGAAGCTGTTGTACGGGTCGCTCAGGCTGGTGTGCGTGCCTTGGGCGTAGGACGGGCAGCTGGCGCTGTAGGTCGTGCAGGTGACCACCGAGGTGCCGTTGGCCGGCGGCAGGAAGGTCACTGTCGGCGCGTCCGTGCCGTTCAGGGTGATCGCCGCGTTCTGGAACGTCGAACCCCACAGGCCCATGCTGATCGCATCGACCTTGGAATCCACGTGCTGGGCGTCGAACTGGATCCCCCAGTGCTCGTTCGGCGTCCATTTGAAGTTGAAGCCGTAGTCGGTGGTAAGGTTGGTCGTCTGCTCGTCGCGGCGGATGTTGTTCGACTGCAGGCCGTTGATCGGCGTGCGCGGATCCGAGCCGTTCTGGTCGGCGCGCCAGCCGGTGGTGCCGGTGATGATGCCGTTCGTGAAGACGCCGTCCTCGTCGAAGGTGAAGGTGGTGCCGGCGGCCGGACGCGAGTCGCCGTTGCTGGTCACGTTGTCGGTGGCGATCTCGACGGCGTGTTCGGTCCACTTGGTCGTCGACTTCGAGCGCAGGTACTGGAACGCGGCCTGCATCGTGCCGTCGTTGCTCCGCCACTGGATGGCGCCGGCCTGGCCCTGGCGCTCGCGCTCGTTGGTGGTCGAGCGGAACGCCGCGCCGCGCGGGAACCACACCCCCTTCGTGCCATTGCCGCAGTCGCCGGTGGTGACGCCCAGGTTGGTGCGGCAGCCGAAGTTCGACACCTGGATGGCGTCGCTGCGGCTGGCCAGTTCGGAGTTCACGAAGCTGGCGAGGACGCCGATCTCGCCGATGTTGGTGTCGAAGCGGTCGCTGTAGAGGAACGAGTAGGTCGGCTTCCACTTCTTGACCATGTCGCCGTAGCTGGCCTCGGCCGACAGCGACAGGATGCGCTTGTTGCTGTCGAACGGCAGGCGCGTGCGCAGGTTCACCGTGCCCGAGATGCCGCCCTCGATCAGGTCGGCCGAGGGGCTCTTGAACACGTCGACGCCGCCCATCAGCTCGGACGGCACGTCCGCGAAGCTGAGGATCCGGCCGTTGTTGGCGGTGAAGGTGTCGCGGCCGTTCAGCTCGGAGCGCACGAAGTTGAGGCCGCGAACCACGACGCCCGAGCCTTCGACCGAGAAGTGGTCGGGGTCCACGCCGGCGGCGAAGCGGTTGATCGACACGCCGGGCACGCGCTGCAGGGCCTCGGTCACCGAGCGGTCCGGCAGGGCGCCGATGTCCTCGGCGGTGATCGAGTCGCCGATGATCTCGGACGACTGCTTCAGCTGCTGGCTGCTCTTGAGGCTCTGCTTGATGCTGGTGACGATCACCTCGTCGACCGTGTCCTCGGTGGAGTCTTTCTTGGCCGCCGTCTGGGCCATGGCCGTCGCGCCGAACACCAGGCTGATCGCCAGGGCCGAGGCCCCGCAGCGCAGGCCGAACTTCAGATTGTCGCCGAGAGTGTGGCGCCCACGGGTCGCGGACGCTCCTTTTGCGGAGCTCATTCTTGTATTCCTCCCCAGTCCCGGTAGCTCGGTAGCGCTACCATTGGTCATATGTCGAGACCATTATTGGTCTGATGATATGGCAAAGGTCGACCACGTCAAGGGTGTTGAAAGAACTCTGCAATCTGACGCAACGCAGCCATCAAGCTGCTGTTTTTACTGAGTTATCCCGCCAATCAGGCGACCTGAAAGCGCTTTTCTGACGAAGGCGAGGTGACAAAGGCCGACAGCGCCGTCAATTTACGACCCGCTTGAAACGGTCAAAAAGGCCGTCCAGACATAAGATCTTCGGGGTGGAAGGGGCTTACCATGTCAGACCAACGGCTGAAGTCCGTGGTCATTGTCGGCGGCGGCACGGCTGGCTGGATGACCGCCGCCGCCCTGGCCAAGACCCTCAGCGCCCAAGGCCTGAAGATCACCCTCGTCGAGTCCGAGGCCATCGGCACGGTGGGCGTCGGCGAGGCCACCATCCCGCCGATCCTGACCTTCAACGCCATGCTGGGCCTGGACGAGCGCGCCTTCATGCGGGCCACCAAGGCCAGCTTCAAGCTGGGCATCGAGTTCGTCGACTGGGGCGCGGTCGGCGAGACCTACCACCACCCGTTCGGGACCTTCGGCCTCGACCTGGAGGGCGTGAAGTTCCACCAGGTCTGGCGCAAGTTCGCCAAGCAGGCCGGCCCGATCGGCGACTTCAACCTGACCGAGGCCGCCGCCCGGCGCTGGCGCTTCGCCCTGCCCGATCCCGATCCGGCCAAGGTGATGTCGAGCCTCAGGTACGCCTACCATTTCGACGCCGGCCTCTACGCCCGCTTCCTGCGCGGCTTCGCCGAGGCCCGCGGCGTCACGCGAGTCGAGGGCCGGATCGCGCAGGTCGACCAGCACGCCGAGACCGGCTTCGTCGAGGCCGTGGTGCTGGAGGACGGTCGCCGGGTGGAGGGCGAGTTCTTCGTCGATTGCTCGGGCTTCCGAGGCCTGCTGATCGGCCAGGCGCTGAAGGTCCCCTACCAGGACTGGAGCCGCTGGCTGCCCAACAACCGCGCCGTGGCGATCCCGTGCGAGCTGGGCGGCGACGGCCTGACGCCTTTCACCCGCGCCACCGCCCGCGAGGGCGGCTGGCAATGGCGCATCCCGCTGCAGCACCGCATCGGCAACGGCTACGTCTATTCCAGCCATCACGTCGACGACGAGCGGGCGCTCGACACCCTGCTGACCAATCTCGACGGCCGGCCGACCGACGAGCCCAACTTCCTGCGCTTCACGCCGGGCCGCCGAGAGCGGGCCTGGGAGAAGAACGTCTGCTCGATCGGCCTGTCGGCCGGCTTCATCGAGCCGCTGGAAAGCACCAGCATCCACATGATCCAGGCCGGCATCACCAAGCTGCTGGCCCTGTTCCCCGGCCATGGCGTCGATCCGCTGGAGATCGACGAATACAACCGCCTGACCGCCGAGCAGGTCGACCGCATCCGCGACTTCGTGGTCCTGCACTTCCACGCCACCCGCCGCGACGACACCGACTACTGGCGCTACCTGTCGTCGATGACCGTGCCCGACAGCCTGGCCCGGCGCATGGAGCTGTTCGCCCATCGCGGCCGCTGGTTCCCCTCCGACTACGACCTCTTCCACGAGCCCAACTGGCTGGCCGTGCTGCTGGGCCAGGGGATCGTGCCGGAGGAGTGGGACCCGCTGGTCGACAGCCTGCCCGACGGCCAGGTGTTGCAGCGCCTCTCGCACCTTTCGACCCTGATCACCCGCACGGCCGAGGCCATGCCCAGCCACGCCGATTTCGTCGCCCGCTACTGCGGCGCCAACGAAGGAGTTCCCGCATGACGAACGACCGCATCCGCCACGTCGTCATCGTCGGCGGCGGCACGGCCGGCTGGATGACCGCCGCCGCCCTGGGGCGCTTCCTCAAGGACGGGGTCACCAAGGTCACCGTCATCGAGAGCGAGGCTATCGGCACGGTCGGGGTCGGCGAGTCGACCATCCCCCAGATCAACATGTTCAACCGCATGCTGGGGCTCGACGAGGACGACTTCCTGCGCCGCACCAAGGCCACCTACAAGCTGGCCATCGAGTTCCGTGACTGGAAGCAGATCGGCCACACCTATCACCACCCCTTCGGCCCCTACGGCGTCGACATGGAGGGGGTGTCGTTCCACGCCTACTGGCTGCGCTACCAGGCGATGGGCGAGGCGGCCGACCTTTCCGAATACTCCCTGCAGTCGCTGGCGGCCTCGCAGGCGAAGTTCCAGCGCCCCACCGGCCAGAAGAACTCGCCGCTGGGCGACATCGCCTACGCCTTCCACTTCGACGCCGGCCTCTATGCCCGCTTCCTGCGCGACTACGCCGAGGCCCGGCACGTGCGCCGCATCGAGGGCCGGATCACCGACGTCGCCCTGCGCGGGACCGACGGCTTCGTGGAGTCGGTGACGCTGGAGAACGGGACGCTCATTGAGGGCGACCTCTTCATCGACTGCTCGGGCTTCCGGGGCCTCTTGATCGAGGGCGCGCTGAAGAGCGGCTTCGAGGACTGGTCGCACTGGCTGCTCAACGACCGCGCCGTGGCGCTCCCTTGCGCTTCCGGCGGCTCGACCGACCCGGTCACCCGCGCCACGGCCCGCCCCGCCGGCTGGCAGTGGCGGATCCCGCTGCAGCACCGCATCGGCAACGGCTACGCCTTCTCCGGCGCGCACATCAGCGAGGACGAGGCCACGGCCTATCTGCTCGCCAATCTCGACGGCGAGCCCCTGGCCGATCCCAACCTGCTGCGGTTCAAGGCCGGCCGCCGCAAGAAGAGCTGGAACAAGAACGTCGTGGCCATCGGCCTGTCGGCCGGCTTCATGGAGCCGCTGGAAAGCCAGAGCATCCACCTGATCCAGGTGGGCATCTCGCGCCTTCTGGCCATGTTCCCCGACCGCCGGTTCCAGCAGCCCGACATCGACCGCTACAACCGGGTGATGACCTTCGAGTACGAGAAGATCCGCGACTTCCTGATCCTGCACTACAAGGCCACCGAGCGCTCGGACACCCCCTATTGGGACTATCTGCGGGAGATGCCGATCCCCGACTACCTGGCCGACAAGATCGCCGTCTTCGAAAGCCACGGCCGGATCTTCCGCGAGAACGAGGAGCTGTTCAACGACACCTCCTGGTTCGCAGTTATGGTCGGCCAGGGGCTCAAGCCCAAGGGCTGGGACCCGATGGCCGACGTCATGAGCGATGACCTACTGCGCGCGCGGATGAACGAGATCCGCGCGGTCATCGCCCGCTCGGCCGACACCATGCCCGACCACATGGCCTTCGTGGCCGACCGCGTACGGCAGGCGGAGGCGGCTTAGGGTTCAGGCTCCCCTTCCCGCACCCGACGGCTTGCCTCCCACATCCGTCATTGATATCGATATCATGAGATCGATAACGAACGCGGGCGGAGACGGATGAGCCACGGGAAGACGCGCGCCGCGACGGCGCTGGCCGCGCTGCTGATGCTGGGCGGGACGGCCCTGGCCGGCGAACTACGGACCTATCCGGTTCCGCCGCAGCTGCTGTACGCGGCCCACGACGACGACTTCACCGTCCGGGTGCGAACACCGGGCGGCGAATGGCGCGATCTCTACGAATACCGGGTGCAGGTCGACACCGACACCAAGCAGAACGCCTCGATGGTCTATTTCGACTTCGACGGGACGGTCGAGCTGGAGGTGATGAAGAACAACGGCCGCTTCGCCGAGGTCTCGGTCGCGCCGCTGTCGAGCGCCGTGAAGCCCCAGCGCCAGGGCCCGGTGCTGCGCATGACACTGACCAGGCCCGAGCGGTTTTCGCTGCAGTTCGACGACGACCGCCTGCGCAACCTGCACATCGTCGCCGGCGCCCTGCCCCCGCCGCGCCCGACCGGCGGCGACGTCGTCTATTTCGGCCCCGGCTTCCACACCCCGCCGGCGGGCCTCGACTACTTCCCGGTCAAGTCGGGCCAGCGCGTCTATCTGGACGGCGGCGCCGTGCTGAAAGGCGCCTTCGAGCTTTCCGGCGTAAGCGACGTGAAGATCTCCGGCCGTGGCCTGCTGTGGGATCCGGGCCGGGCGATCGACCTGGAGAAGGCCAGCAACGTCGAGGTCTCCGACCTGATCATCATCAACAGCGACCGCAAGGACGCCGCCCGGGTGATGAACATCCGCAATTCGGCGAACGTCAGCGTCAGCCAGCTGACCGGCTTCACCTCGGGCAAGTGGTCGGACGGGATCAACATCTCGACCTCGCGCCACGTGACGGTGTCCGACGGCTATCTGCGGGTGTCGGACGACGCCGTGGTGGTCTACGCGGTCGCCGACTGCCCGCTGTGCCGGGCCAAGGCCGCCCAGACCGGCGTTCCCGATCCCAACCCGCCGGGCGACACCTTCGACATCAAGGTCTCGAACATGCGCCTGTGGGTCGACGTCGCCCACGCCCTCTATGTCGGCCACTTCGGCGACAACGCCGACCCGCGCACCATCCGCGACGTGACCTTCGCCAACATCGACGTGGCCAATCTCGACGAGGACGATCCGGACTGGGAAGGCGTGATCGCCGCCTATTCCGGCGACAGCACCCTGATCAAGAACATCACCTTCAGCGACATCCGCGTCGACCGCATCGAGGAGGGCAAGCTGATCAACCTCGTGGCCGGAAACAACCCCCGCTACAACAAGGCGGCGGGACGCGGGATCGACGGCGTCGTGATCCGCAACGTCGCCTTCACCGGCGAGGGCCTGCCCAGCCAGTCGATCATCCGGGGCCTGTCGGCGACCACCGCCGTCAAGAACGTCACGATCGACAACCTGACCATCGGCGGCAAGCCGATCAAGGCGCCCCAGGACGGCGACATCACGGTCACCGGCGAGGTGGTGGGGTTGAGGTTCCGGTAGGTGTCCAAGGCCGTGCGTGGTCCTCGTCCTTCGACAAGCTCAGGATGAGGACCAAGGCAGGCTCAAGCGTCAGAAAAACCTCATCCTGAGCTTGTCGAAGGACGAGGTTTTCGCCCAGGACGTCAACGCCTACAGCACCCCCAGCTCGACCAGCGCCTCCTCGCCCGCGGGCGCCAGGATGGCGCGGATCGCCTGCTTCTCCTCGTCCGAGAAGAAGGCGTCGCCGCGCCCCGCCACGCCCTTGTTGAGGCGGACGCTCTCCTTGTCGGTCAGGCTGAGCGCCAGGGCCGCGTCGAGCTCGGCCTCGCTGTAGGCGTTGGCGGGATCGACATGGGCGGCGAGCATGGCCAGGGCTCCGCGCGGGTCGGTGCGCAACTGCTCGTACTTCAGCCAGAGGGGCGCGGGCCGCCCCTCGGCCAGGCGGCGCCGCTGGTAGTCGAGCCATTGGCCGTAGAACCGCGCGTACCAGAGCGGCGCGATGTGGACGAGGCTGTGGCGGCGCTCACGCGCGTCCATCTCGTAGTAGCTGCGGCCCGAGTGCAGCAGGGCGTCGTCCATCCGCCGGCCGTCGGCCTCGGCTTTCTCGTGCATGTCGCGCAGGCTGACCAGGGCGTCGAAGATGTTGCGCGAGGCCAGCACCACCGACACCCCGAAGACCTCCAGAATGTCGGTCGCATGGCGGTTGGGGTACATGTGCAGGTGCATCACCGTCGCCTGCGGGCGCTCGCCCTTGACCAGGTGCTGGTTCAGCAGCAGCGGGAAGTACGGGTCGCGGGAGTGGTCGCAATTGGCGTAGGAGCCGCGCGACAGCCCCGCCTTGTAGTGCTTGCCCAGCAGGTGGACCAACGCGGTACGCATGAAGGTGCCGCCGACCTTGGGCGGGTAGGACAGCAGGATCTGGCGGTTGCGGGCGCCGGTGCTGCGGATCGCGGCCTTGACCGGCTCGTGGATTTCACCTTCGGCCGAGGGCAGGGAGACCATCAGTCTGTAGACGGTTTCGTAGATCGACATGCTGACCGCTTTCCCGGCCGCCGACTGCGGCCTCACGGGTCAGTTCAGTGTGTTTTTGAGTCCCGCGGATGTGCGCCCGGTTACGGCGAACAGCCGGAGCATGTCGGCCCCCATCGGGCGTATCGAATGCGTTTCAGGCGAGCCCCTCCCCCCCTTATTCCGGCCAAGAAAGGGCGCCGTCTCGCGGACGGCGCCCTGCCCTAGGGAGAGGAAAGCCCGGTCCGGCGGCTAGCCGCCGAACTTGTAGCGCAGGCTGATCCCGTAGACCCGGCCGTTCATGAAGTACTGGCGCAGGACATCGGTGTCGTAGCCGTTGTCCGGCTCGCCGACATAGCGGATCGGGGCCTTGTTGGTCAGGTTCGAGGCCGTCAGCGACAGGGTGAGGTCGTCGCGCAGGTTGAGGTTCACCGAGGCGTCGAGCAGGCCGTAGCCCTTCAGGTAGCGGCCATCGATCGGGTTGGCGGCCACGCCGAACAGCACGTAGTCCGAGCGGTAGGTGTAGACGAGCCGCGCCGAGACGATCTTGTTCTCGTAGAGACCCGCCAGGCTCCAGTTCTGGTCCGACTGGAACGGCTGGCGCACCTTGACGACCTTGCCGTTGATCAGGATCGGCAGCTCGGTCTTGACCCAGGTGTAGGACCCCTGGACCCCGAAGTCGTGCAGGAACTCCGGCACGAAGTCGTAGTCGAAGAAGGTCTGGGCCGCGAACTCCACGCCCTTGGCGAAGCCGGGGTCGGCGTTCTGGGTCTGGGTGATGCGGAACTGGCCGGTCGGGCAGTTGTTGGGCGTCACGCCGGTATAGGGCTGGGCGGTCGCCACCGTCTGGCAGCTTTCCACCCCGATCGGGAAACCATCGACCTTCTTGTAGAAGGCGGCGGCCGAAACGTAGCTGGTCGAGCCGAAATACTTCTCCAGCGACAGGTCGTAGCTGTAGGCCCGCAGCGGCTGGAGATTGGCGTTGCCCTGGCTGCCCGTGCCGCTGGTCAGGTTGACCGACACCGTCGGGTTGATGTCGCCGACGCTGGGCCGGGTCAGGCCCTTGCCGAAGCCGAAGCGCAGCAGCAGGTCGTCCTGGATGTAGCCGGTGACGTTCAGGGTCGGCAGGACGTCGGTATATTCGTTGCTCTTGGTGTTGGGGACGATGACCGAGGTCGTGCCGCTGGTGTCGGTGACCCGGGCCTCGGCTTCGAGGTTGGTGCGCACCACCCGCACGCCGGCGTTGCCGCGGATGCGGTCGTCGAGGAAGGCGAAGTCGACCACGCCGTAGGCGGCCAGGGTCTCTTCCACCGCCTTGCGGCGCGACAGCAGCACTTCGGGCAGCGAGTCCTCGGACGGAATCCCGGCCAGGGCGAAGCGGTTGCGGACGTTGTCGCCCAGCAGGGCGTCGGGCGAGAAGGTCAGGAAGCCGCCGGAATAGCCGGCCTCGCCGTCGAACCAGTTGGTGTGCGAGCCTTCGACCAGGTCCTGCACGGTCGAAGCCAGTATGCCGTTCGACTGGGTGGCGGTCAGGGCCAGACCGTCGGTCGTCAGGTTCTTGCCGCTGAAGGAGTAGTTGTAGAACTTCGACTTCTTCCGGTAGTAGCGCGCGCCGAACTTCACGTCCTTGATGAAGCTGTCGTGGATACGCAGCTTGCCGTCGAACTGGGCGGCCAGGCCGGCGTCGTCATAGACGTTGTTGGTGCCGTTGGCGTAGTTGACCAGCACCCAGTTGGCCGGATTGGCCAGGTCCGGACCGCTGATCGACACGGTCTGCGGCGTGCCGATCGAACGCTTCACGTCCCAGGTCAGGCCCGCTTTCGGGGTCATGGTCACCGAGCGGTTGTCCTGGCTCTGGTCGGCCTTCACGTAGGAGAGGTCGGCCTTCAGGTCGAGGTCGTCGGTCGGCGACCACTTGGCGCCGCCGGCCAGGATCCAGGTCTCGTACAGGCGATGCTCGTCGCCGCCGATCGAGCTGAAGGTCGAGCCAAGGAACGTGCCGCTGGCGAAGCGCTGGCCGGCCAACACCTCGTCTGTCCCGCCGTTGCTGTTGCGGTTGGCCAGGCCCTCGGTGGTGCTGAAGCCCGTCGTCGTCAGCCCCTGGACGTAGCGGCTGTCCGAGCCGTTCAGGAACCGATAGCTCTGGTGGTAGAGGTAGGAGTTGTAGTTGCCGTCGACATAGAACTCGAGGCCCGGGCGCACCTTCCACTGGAAGGCGCCGGCGAAGCCCTTGCGGGTCCGCTGGATGTCCTCTTCGTTGATGTTGATCTGCACGCCGGCCATGTTGACCAGGTTGGCGCGATCGGTCGCCGACATGGCCAGGGCCTGGGCGTCGGTCACCCCGATCAGGCACGAGACGTCGGAGCGGCCGGTGTAGCTGGCGTTGTAGGCCGAGCCCAGATTGGTCGCGTTGCAGTCGCCGCTGTCGGCCCGCGCCACGCGGCGCAGGTTGGTCCCGCCAGGGCCCGGCGCGTTGTCCGAGCGGTTCCAGCTCTTCTGGTAGTTGGCGCCGAGCAGCAGGCCCATCTCGCCGTCGCCCACGTCCCACTTGTGCGAGACCAGGCCGAAGTATTCCGGCTGCATCTGCTGGACCATGTCGTTGTAGCGGCCCGAGATCGCCACGCTCCCCGACATCTTCGGCAGGTCGAGCGGCCGGCGGGTCTTGATGTCGATCAGGCCGCCGATGCCGCCCTCGATGTGCTCGGCCGAGGGGTTCTTGTAGACGTCCAGGCCGGCGATCATCCCCGGGATGGCGCCCTCGATGTTGAACTCGCTGCCGCCGGCGGTGAAGTAGGAGCGGCCGTCCACCTGCGAGGCGGTCTGGCCCGACAGGCCCCGAATGGTCAGGCCCGAGCCGACGCCCACGGGCGAGGCGCCCTCGCCGCCGTAGCGATAGCCCTGCACGCCTGGAATCCGGGTCAGGGTCTCGGCGACGTTGGGATCGGGCAGCTTGCCGATGTCCTCGGCGCGGATGGAATCGACGACCTCCATCGTGTTCTTCTTCACCTGCACGGCCGACTGCAGGCTCTGGCGGATGCCGGTGACGACCACCGCCTCGACGGTGTCCTCGGCGGCCGGCGCGGCCGTGGTTGCAGCCCCGGTCTGGGCCGCGGTCTGGGCATGAGCCAGGCCGGCCGCGCCCAGGACGACGGCGGCGGTCGATGCGGTCAGCAACAGCCGCGCGCGGAATTCGGTTCGCATGGTTTCCCCTCCTGCGAGACCTGCGCCCGATAAGCTAGCGCGGTCCGTCTGGTCCCGCTTGCGCGGGCTCTCCTGTTGGCGTCGGACGCTTGGCGCGCCCTCTGTTTCACTCCCGAGCAGGCGGCGCGCTCGAACGGCGCGCCTTACCGGCTACATCTCGATTGTTATCGATATCATCGTTAGCTGGCAACTCTTTTGTCTGACAAATGCGACAATAGGTCTCAGAGGTTTCTCAGCGCGGCGGAAGCGAGCGCCGGGCCAGGGCGACGTCGCCCTCGCAGGCCTTGGCGGCGCCGTCGATCCGGATCGTTTTCACCCCGTCACAGGCCAGGCGGACGGCGTAGGTCGGCTGGCCCTGGATGCTGGCCTCGACGCCCTGCCCCGTCCGGGTCTTGACCACGAAGGCCTTCGACAGGCTGTCCAGCTCCACCTTGCCGTCGCGGCGCAGATAGCTGCCGTCGGCCACGAACCACCGCCTGGGCTTCTGAGGCGAGCCGCCCTCCGGATAGGTCAGGGTGAGAAGGTAGGCGTCGGTCTGCCAGCCGCCGAGCTCGGCGTTGGCGTTGCGGTGGCGGATGCGGCCGTCGGCCAGCAGGTTGAGATAGACCTCGGTCACCTCGCCCTTCTGGGTGATCCGCATCATCAGCCAGTCCTTGCCCTCGACCCGCTCGATCTTGGGCGCGGGATCCGGACCATTGGGCGTCAGGGCGACGACGAACTTGGTGCGATCGGTGACGCCCGGCGCCTGCAGGCGCAGATAGGCTTGCGCCTCGTCCGGCGCGTGGTCCTTCAGCCCCTTGCCCTCGGCCATCCGCAGCAACTCGGGATAGTCGCTGAACAGCCCGCCGTCCGGCAGGGTCTGCGGGAACAGCGGCCGCACGGCGACCTCGGCCTCGCCGTTCTTGACGGTGATCACCTGCCCCTGGCGCTTGGCCTCGCCCTCGTAGTGCAGCAGCCACTCGAACCGGCCGGGCTTCCAGCCCTTCAGGTCGTCGATGACCAGGATGGTGTCGCCCACCCACAGGAAGCTGCGGTACTTGCGCTCGAAGGTCGCCGCGTTCGGCCCCGTGGCGTCGGCCCAGACGAAGCGCAGGTCGCCGGCGTCGACCAGATGGTCCACCCGCCCCACGAAGTGCGAGCCGTTGTAGGTGTTGCTCTCCGGCTCGGCCTGGCCGTCCAGCGTCACGACGTTGTGGGCGACGCTCTGGCGGTAATAGCCGTCGTATTCGGGCCGGGCGTAGCTGCTGTTGCCGGAGTCGATCAGCAACTGCTTGCCCTTGTGCCAAAGGATGAAGCTCCCGGCGTCGGCGTGGTTGTGGTTCCAGGTGAAGCCCGAACGCAGCGCCAGGAAGGTCGCGTCCGGCGCCCAGGACGAGCGCATGGTCGCCGCCCCCAGATCGTCGTCGATCCAGCTGGTCGGCAAGCCCGGCCCCTTGCCGACCGACGCCCAAGTCTTGAGCGAAGGCCACTGCACCAGGTTCTCGGGCTCGGCGAAGACGTCCTGCTTGGGATCAGGACGCACGGTGTTCAGGTACCACAGATAGCGGCTCTGCTGATCGCCCGTCGCCCACAGGTTGGCGATGGCGCTGGCCCCGCTGGAGGTCGGATTGCCGTCGCCGAAATTGGTCGACAGGAAGCCGCCGGTCGTCGGGTAGAGATTCTGGATGAAATAGTCGCCCAGGCCCGCCAGGCGCGGCGTCGCCGCCGGCTTTTCCTTGAAGGCGTCCAGCCAGGCGCGCTTGAAGCGCAGGTAACCCTCGGCGGCGAAGTCGGCGTAGTTGACGCTCTCGACGAAGGCCCCGTTCGAGGCGAAGTGCTGGGGCTTGGTCTCGATGGCGCTGCCGTCGTAGTTGGCCCATTCCTCGGCCGCCTCGTCGATACGGCGGATCCAGGCGTCGGCCTGGGGCTCGTCGGTCTTGATGGCGATCGCCGCCACGCCGGCGCCGAAAACGATGTGGCTGAACCAGTTGTGGCCCATGGTGTCGAGGCTGTGGATCCGTTCATTGCCGTCGACCCAGTCGTTCAGGGTCGGGGCGATCGCGCCCTTGACCAGGGCCTTGGCCAGGCGCTCGCGCTCGGCCGGGGTCAGGGCGTCGTGGATGGCGTCGAAGGTCAGGCCATAGGTGTAGGCGCTGGTGCCCATGCCGAGGTCGGAGTTCCACACCGGGTCGCGGGCCAGCAGCGGCTTGTCGGTCACCCAGTTGGCGCGGCCGGCATAGATGTCGAGCAGCGCCTTGGCGCGGTCGGCGTACTTGCGCTCGCCGGTCATGCGGTAGGTCAAGGACAGGCCCATCAGCGCCGCGTTCAGCTCGCGGTCGTTGGCCGGCTTGCGCGCCAGGGCCGCGTCGGCGTCGGCCCTGGCCTTGGCCCAGGCGGCCTTGGCGTTCGGGTCCTCGGCGACGCGGGCCTTGAACTGGGCGACGTGGGCGTCGCTGAAGGTGAGATACGGATGGCCCGACTTCAGGGTCTGGGCCTGGGCGGCTCCCGCCAGGAGAAAGGCCGCCAGGGCCAGGCCGGACACCGTCAGCTTCATCAGGCTCTTCACGCGCAACACTCCCCGCAAGCTCTTTCGGCTCGTGATTATGATATCGATATCAGAACAAGGCGCAAGCCGCCTCAGGCCAGGGCCAGATTGACCGCCATCGACCGCCGCACGCCCGGGCTGCGGAACGGGTAGACGCAGTGCAGCATCCACGACGGCCACAGGTAGAAGTCGCCGACCACCGGCTTGACCGTGAACAGGTTCTTGACCCCCACGGCGCTGCGGCTGTCGATGAACTGCAGGCAGCCGGCGGTGTTCTGCCGGGCCTTGTCGGCCGCGAACTCGGCCTCGTAGCCGGGAGGCACCCGCAGAAAGCCGACGCTGGAATAGAGGCAGCCCTGGTGGAAATGGGCCGGGTTGTAGTCGCCGGCGACCATGTCGTTGATCCAGCCTTCCTTGATCTCGATGCGCAGCTTCTTGGCTTCGAGCTCCTCGGTGCGCTCGTAGTCGGAAAAGTGCATCAGGGCGTTCTCGCACCGGTAGGTGAAGGTGCGGGCCACGTCGTAGAGGAAGTCGGCCAGCTCGCCCGTCTCGCGGATCACGTCGGTGAAGCGGATCTCGGTGCTGACCGCCCCGGCCAGATGCGCCGACCAGTCGCGGGCGGCGACCGCCTCGCGATCGGCGACGATCTCGTCGATGCGGGCGTTCAGGCGCTCGACCAGGGCCGGCGGAATGGTCGCCTTGATGATCGTCGGGCTGAACGGCGCGACCAGCCGCAGGTCGTGATCGTGGGTCATGGCCTACCGCCCCGGCGACCAGATGACCGCCGTCGCGCCCGGCGCCAGGGTCAGGCTCGCGGCGTCCGGTGCGATCTTGCGCCTGGTGACCAGATCGACCCGCTCGCCCGCCGCCTTGGTCAGGGCGACGACCACCGCCTTGCTCCCGGCGTTCATGGCGATGCGGTAGGGACCATAGGCGGCCTCGTAGTACTGGCCGCGGCCGGCATAGGGGTTGTCCTGGTCCTTGTAGCGGGCCTCGGGCGGCCCCTTGGCCACCGGCAGCACCTCGCCCTCCAGCGCCGCCGGCGCCTCGCCCGGATAGGCGACGATCGGGATCGAGCCGGCCGAGATATGCGGGGTCGCGCGCCGCACGCAGGTCTTGCCGCTGGGCTCGAAATCCACCCGCGCGGCGATGGTGGCGATGCGGTCGACGGTGGGCGTCTGGTAGTGGAAGCGCGCCAGCCGGTTCACCCCGCAATTGGCCCGCCAGTAGAGCGAGGCGTAGAGCACCTCCTCGCCGTTCTTGATCGCCACCACCCCGTCCTCGGGATCGGCGAACACGAAGTCGGGCTGGCCCGACGTCATCGGCAGCTTCACGTCGGACTTGGGCCAGGCCTTCACCGCCAGCCATTCGTCATAGGCGTCGAGCAGGCCGATCGTGGTGCGCTGGTTCCTGTCCTTCAAGCGGTCGCGCAGCACGGCGTAGTATTGACCATCGTCCAAGGCCTGGCGAGCGATCGCCATCAACTGCGGATCGCGCGTGGCGACGGCGACCTGGAACGGCGTGTTGTCCCAGCCCGACTTCTGCACATAGGTGGTCGCGCCCGGATAGACCGGATCGCGCCAGCCGATCGGCGCTTCCAGCAGCATGGTGCGCGCGCCCTCGGCGTCGACCCCCGGATAGCGGAAGGGCAGGCGCGCCCGGGCCATCTTCAGGAGCTGGTCGCGCAGAGCCGGATCGCCCTGCCCGCCCCCGGCCGCCGTGGCCAAGTAGATGCCCGCCGCCCAGTCGAGGATCTCGCCGTAGCTGCCCACATAGCCCAGCTCCTTGGACAGCCCGGCGTCGGTGAACAGCCTGTAGCCGTCCGCCGAACGGAAGCTTCCGGTGTCGGCGGCAGAACTGGAGAAGGTCGGCTTGCCAGCCTCGTCGAGGCTGCCGCTCCAGGGCGCCAGACCCATCGACTCGTAGAGGAACCGGCGCATCTGCGGCTCGGGCCGCGCCAGCGGACTGGCCAGGGCCCGCAGGCCCTCGTTGCTCCAGTAGATCCCCTGCAGGTCCACGATCATCGACTGGTTGGTGTAGAGCCGCCGATGGGTCAGGGCGTAGCGCAGCCCGGCGTCCAGCATCCGGGCGTAGGCCTCGCGGCGGCTGCCCGTTCCGCCTTCAACCGCCGCATCAAGATAGGGCGCGACGTCGGCGCCCAGCAGGCGCAGCACCTTGCCGTAGGGCCCCAGCACCTCCCAGTCGGGATTGGTGCGCGAGCCGTCGACGAAGACGCTGGTCGGATCGGCCTGGAACCGCACGGCATAGGCGTCGCCGGCCTGCACCAGCTTCTTCAGCACGGCCGGGTTCTTGTAGGCCCAGGTCCAGTCCAGGCGATAGGCGCGGCCCAGGAACTGGGCCTCGAGCAGTTCCACCGGCCCCGGCTGGGCCAGCTTGCGCTCGATCTCGCGGTTCACGCGGGCCTTCAGCTCGTCCAGCACCTCGGGACCAGCCGTCGGCGCGGCCGCCAAGGGCGGCGCCTGGCCGGCCGCATCCCCGCTGTCGATGAACGGATCGGCGTGGACGTACAGCGCGTAGATCGGCCGCGAGGCCTGGGCCATCGGCTTCTGGAAGCTCTCGAACTTCTGGGTGTAGACCGCGAAGGGCCCGCTGGCGCGGATGGCGCAGTCCAGCCGCTGGCGGCCCCTGGTCAGGGTGATCGGCAGCGGGAAGGTGCGGTAGGTGAAGCGCCCGGCGAAGGGCGGGGCCTGGGTCCCGATGTCGAGGATCTCGACGTCGCCCAGGTGGCGGTAGCCCACCTGCCGGCCGTCGCAGAACAGCACCAGCTTGCCGTCGTTGACGTCGCCGCCCCACAGCCGGATCGAGGCGTAGTTCTGGATCGCCGGATCGACCGCCAGGCTGAATTTCAGCTCGCCGCTGAAGCGCTCGCCCGGCGCCGCGGGCGGCAGGCGTCGGGCCGCAACGCCCAGCCCGCCAGTCACCAGTTCAGAAGCCTTGGCGTCCACCGCGTGGGCGGCCTCGGAAGCCGCGTCGCCGAACGTGATCTTGTCGATCAGCGGGGACGCGGCCTGGGCTTGGGTCGCCAGGAAGCCAAGCAGCGCGCTGACGCCGAGGATCAGGTGATATCGGGTCATGCGCTGCTCGTAGGGCTGAAGCTGGGAGACCCGGGACGCTTCTCGATATCGCCCCGGATCCGTCTTTCCCCGCGAAGGCGGGGATCCAAGCTGACTGTCAGGATGAGGCGCGGCCGTGGATCGACCGCCACCTCGGCTTGGATCCCCGCCTGCGCGGGGATGCTCGGTGAAAAACCAGACCCAACCCGAGGGCCTAGAACTCCTTGCGGACGGTCAGCCACACCGAGCGCGGGGCGTTGCGCTTGATCAGGTAGCCGGACTCCGGCAGCTGCGCGACCACGTCATAGACCTGCACATTGGTCGGTAGGTTGGTGCTGATCATCGGGTCGTAGGCCGAGATGTAGTCCTTATCGAGCACGTTGCGGACGTCGAGCGTGACCTGGGTCTTCTTCAGGCCGCTGTACTGGACCGAGATGTCCAGGTTGTCCTGTTCGGGCAGGTAGCGGTGATCCAGCGAGTTGGTGTTCAGCTTGCGCACGTCCATCCAGCGATGGCGGACGTTGAAGCGGAAGTCGCCGTAGCGGTACGAGACCGTGTTGCTGAGCGTCCACTTGGGCGAGCGCGACAGGATGCCGGCGTCGACGCGCAGCACATCGTCCGACGCGCCCAGGCCGTTGGCCCCGGTGTTGAGCCAGACATAGGCCTCGGTGGTCTTGCCATTCAGGAAGGTGACGGACGGGTTCCATTCCAGGTTCCGCGTCACCTTCCACTTGGCCCAGGCCTCGACCCCGCGCGTGAAGTAGCGGTTGAAGTTCTCGGGCAGCAGGTAGGTCGAGACGTTGTCGGTATCGACCGCGGTCGGATAATCGTTCACCGCGAAGTTCTGGTAGAAATAGGTGATCTGGCCGTTGAAGCGCCGGTCGCCGAAGGTGTAGGCGGCCTCGTGGCCCTTGATGTAGGCCGTCGGGCCCAGCGGCCGCACCAGGGTCGCCGCCGTCGAGTAGCGGTTGACCACGCCCGACGAGGGCTGCTTGGCGTCGGTGTAGCGGTAATAGATCTTGTGCTTGTCGGTGAAGTTGTAGCCGATGGCGACGCTGTAATCGACGAGGCTCAGGTCCTTGTCGGCGCCGATCACCTTGGCGGCCGTCTTGGTCATGTAGACGTTGTCGTAGACGGTCAGCGGATCGCCATCCAGGCCGCCGTTGGTCAGCGAGGCGGCGCCGGAATTGCGCGTGTCCCAGGTCTCCGAATAGGTCCGGGCGTGGAAGTACTGGTACTTGATGCTGGCGTTGAAATCCCAGTGCTTGTTCGGCGACCACGCAAAGCCGGCATAGGGCGACAGCTCCATGATCCGGGCGCGCTGCGAGACGGTGGTGAACAGGCCGCTGCCGTATGAGCCCCAGCCGCCGGCGTCGGTCAGCTGGTAGCTCGTGCCGCCGTTGGTCACGTACTTGACGTTCAGGTTCTGCACCTGGCCGTCGGCCCAGGCAGAGACGCCCAGGCCGTTGGCCCAGTTGTCGTTCACCTGCTCCGAGCGCGAGACGTAGAGGCCGCCGTTCACGCTCCAGGTGTCGCCGCGATAGGTGGCCGTGAAGTTGCCCATGTAGTCGACGGATTCACGGTAGTTGTCCTCGGCCCGGGTCAGCAGCACCAGGTCCTGCGAGCTCGTGCCGGTGGGCACCGTGCCGGAATTGTAGCTGCCGTCGGCGCTGGGAATGGTGGCCGTGACCAGGCCGCCGCGCATGTCGATGTCGCGGTTGGGCAGGGTGTTGCCGACGATGCACAGGCTGGCGGTCTGGAAGGTCGTCGCCGTCACCCGCGGACAGGCCACGCCCGTGCGGTAGTTGGTCCCCAGCTGCGAGCCGGCGACGTTGTTGGCCACGCGGGCCACTTCCTGGCCGGCGGCGTTGGTGAAGACGTAATAGCCCGGCGTGCGGTCCAGGTTGTTGATGTTGAGGCCGAAGCGCTCGCGCGTCGCCGCCGCCGAGCCCAGCGAGGCCAGCCCCTGAGGCTTGTACGACTGGCCGCGATAGGTCGACTTCTGGATCCGGGCCGCGCCGGTGAAGGTCAGGCGCTCGCCGATGTCGTGGTTCCAGCGCAGCGACAGGGCGTCCTGCTTGTAGCGATAGCCGTCCGACGGATCGAGGCTGTGCGTGCCGCTCTTGAAGTAGTTCGGCACCGTCTGCTGGCCGCCGTTCATGAACAGGTTCACGTCGCGGCCGAAGCCCGGGATCTCCTCGGGATCCTGGTAGCCGTAGGTCGGCTGCTGGAAGGTGGTCAGCTCGGCGTTGGTGTCGTCCAGGTGCTTGTAGATCAGGTTGAACGAACCCGAACCGTTGGCGGTGTCGTAGTCCTTGTAGAGGTTCACCTTGAACTGGCCGCCATGGTTCAGGTCGAAGCCCGGATCCACCTGGCCGCTGGACTTGCGGTAGAAGCCGCTGAGGCCGACGCCGAAGTCGCCCTTGTCATTGACCCAGCCGTAGGCGGCGTCGACCTGCTTCCACGACAGGTGCAGGTCCTCGCCCTCGAAGCCGATGCGGGTCTGGATCACCGCCCCCGGCTTCACCTTGCCGGTGATGTAGTTGAAGGTCGCGCCCACCGAGGTGGTGACGCCCGTGGCCGACGAGCCGCCGCGCACCGACTCGACCCGGCTGGTCGAGATGTCGGCGCGGTAGAAATAGCCGTCCTGGAAGCCGCTGAACTTGAACGGCACGACCGGCAGGCCGTCCTCCAGGATCGTCGTCCAGAAATAGCCCGAGGTGTTGGCCCCGGTGCCGATGGTCATGCCGCGGGTGAAGACCTCGTTGCGGGCCACGCCGTCGTTGGACTCGACCACGACGCCGGGCATGTCGCGCAGCATGTCGTCGGCGCTGATCGGCGTGAACTTCGACATATCGTCCTCGTTCAGCACCGAGAACGAGACATTGGCCTTCTTGGCGGCGGTGCCGACCATGACGCCGGTGACGATCACCTCGTCGACCGCCGTGGTCTCGACCGTGACCGGCGCCGGCTTGGCCGCTTCAGCCGTCGTCTTGGCCGGAGCCTGGGCTTGCGCCGCGGCGGCGACCGACATCGCGCTCGCGCCGGCGGCCAAGGCCAGAACCATGTGAGAAACCTGCAGGGCGCGGTTGCATCCGCGCTTAGGGCCGTAACCAGCCATCCTATCCTCCCCTTCGACTTTCAGCCCGACCTCGCCTCGCGGCGGGGCCGGCGCGCCGACCGCCTTGTCGTTTTCGAGAGCGCCCCAGGCGCCCCGATCGGCTTGTTGTTATCGATATCAGCGCATTTTGAACGCTGTCAACGGGGTTTCGGCGCCGACATGTCGGAAACATTCATGCGACGTGAACGCACGATAGACGGCACATCGACAGCAATGCCGACAGCTTTCTCGCAGCAATGCGATAGCGACCGCTACGTGCGATCAGCACAGCGCCGAATGAAAACTTCAGGATGTATGCGGCGCGATGACTTCACTCTCGATCGCGCCAACCGATTTCATGCATGAAGCGAGGCTTCACCTGTACGATCACGCGCCTTCACCACTGTTCCATGCCTGGGCCGGCGCAAGATCAGGTCGTCGGCCGCCAATAGGTCGAGGGCGGCCCGGACGGTGATCCTGGCCACCGTGAAGCCGCTGGCCAGCTCGCGCTCGGTCGGCAGGCGGCGCTCGCCGTCGAGGATCGCCGCCCGCAGCCGGTCGGCCAGTTGCCGATACAGCGCCACGCGGCCGGTGCGCTTCAGCGGCGCCCAGAAGAGGCCAGGCGAAGCGGTCACTTGAAGCTCACCCCTTCGACATTGGGGCCGATCTCGATCACCGCCGGATCGGCCGCCTTCAGCCGCTTTCCGCCGATGGTCACGTTCTCGAAGCGGATGTTCCTCACCGGCCGGTCGGGACCGTAGCCCGAAAGCGTCGAGGGGCTGGGCCAGCCGTCGCCGGTGAAGTCGATGTCGCGGAAGACCACCCCGTCGACCAGCAGGCCCGGACTCGTGCCGTACTTGGCGTTGAACACCGTGCGCACGTTGAAGAGCTTGCCCTCCTCGATCTGATCCACCCGGATCCCGTCGAACACGACGTCGCGCACCGTGTTGGTGTCGCCGGCGCTGATCGCCAGCGCGCCCTGGTATTCGGGGTCGTCCTCGTCGAGGCCCAGGATGTCGATGTTCTCGAAGCGCAGGTCCTCCAGCACGTTGGGCTTTTCGCTGTCGCCGTGCAGGCCGATGAACACCGCGTGGGCGACGTCGGGCCAGAAGATCGAGTCGCGCACCCGCACGCGGCGGGTGTCGCCCTTGCCGTCCTTGCGGGTGGCGTAGACCGCGACGCTGTCGTCGGAGGTGCGGATGAAGGCCCGCTCGACGGTCACGTCGCTGCAGGCGAAGACGTTGACGCCGTCCGACCACGAGCCGTTCGACAGGGTGCGGAAGTCGCGGAAGGTCACATTGCTCGACGACGCGCAGGCGATCGTGCCGTGCTTGGGCGTCAGGAAGGTCAGGCCCTCGACCGTGACGTTCTTCGAGCCCTGCACCACCAGTTGCTCGGCCGGCCGGTCGATGATCCCCCGGCCGATGATCCGCACGTTCTCGACGCCCTCGGGCTTGAAGGTGCCCTGCAGCACCGCCCCGCCGGCGACGTAGATCGTCTGGCCCGACTTGACCGGGAAGAACTGGCCGCCGCCCGGCGGGGTGTGCAGCCCGGGCTCGTAGAACACCACGTCGGGGCCGGGCGCGGGCCGCTCGATCGGCGCGCCGGCGAAAATCAGCAGGTTGTGCAGCCGATCGCCGTCGAACTCGACCGACAGGTTCTGCGGCTTGTCGATGGTGAAGGTGACAATGCCCTTCTCGACCTTGGGCCTGATGGCGTTGCGGGTGGGCCGCACCTCGACGCGCTTGAAGTCGCCGTTGTTCTTGCGGACCCCGATCTCGACCTGGCCCGTGAAGTCGAACTGCACCACCGACACGTCGCTGGGCCCGTCGGAATCGACCTTGGCGGTGTATTCGTAGAGGTCGCGCCAGGGCCCGCCCGGCTTGCGCACCCGCACCGTGAAGGTGTCGTTGTGCATGGTGTAGAACAGCCCGCCCGGCGGCAGCGGATGGATCGTCAGGCCGGGGGTTTCGTCGGCCAATGCAGCGCCCGCGGCCAACGCGCCGAACGCGACGGCGGCGAGCAGGGCCGGAATTCCACGAGCAGGCGAACGCATCCTTGTCTCTCCCCTGGTCGACGCTCTGGCGCGGCGTCTTGATTGGCCCGGACGACCGCCGCCCCGAAAGAGACGGGTCGTCGAAATCGCTTGCGGGACGCCCGAAGGCTGCTAATTGATATCGATATCAGACACGCCATGCAAGCCCCGGCTTCGCAGGCGGCGAAGGGCGCGAAAGCGCTTGGTATCGTTATCAGTTTGGTCTATGACCGAACGGCTGGACCGACCACGCCATGAAGCGCGGACGGCGCGGCGATGGGAGGGAGTCGCATGGGTTTCCGGAAGAACTACGCGCTGCTGAGCGCCTTCCTCTTCTTCTACTTCTTCGCCCAGGCCATGAGCATCTCGCTGCTGGCCCTGTGGCTGAAGCGGACCCTGGGCCTCTCCGGCGCGCAGACCGGCGTGGTCTTCGCCGCCAACTTCATCTTCGCGATGCTCTCCCAGCCGCTCTACGGCTTCGTTTCCGACAAGGTCGGGCTGCGCAAGCATGTCCTGTGGCTGATCAGCGGCCTGGTGGTGCTGTCGGGCGCCTTCTTCGCCTTCGTCTACGGCCCGCTCCTGAAGACCAACCTGCTGCTGGGCGCGATCGCCGGCGGGGCCTATCTCGGGATCACCTTCATCGCCGGCAGCTATGCCCTGGAGTCGTTCGTCGACCGGGTGGGCCGCAAGTATGGCTTCGAATACAGCCGCGCCCGCCTGTGGGGCTCGCTCGGCTTCGCGGCCGCCGCCTTCTTCTCGGGCCGGCTGTTCAACATGGACCCGCTCTACAACTTCGCCCTGGCCTCGTGCGCGGGCCTCGTCCTGCTGCCGCTGCTGGCCTTCGCCAAGATCGAGCCCAGCGCCGACGAACGAGAGCGGTCCGACGCCCTCAAGCCTGCCGACGCCATGGCCATCTTCCGGCTGCCGAAGTTCTGGGGCTTCATGGTGCTGATCCTGGGCGTGACGAACCTCTATCTCGTCTACGACCAGCAGTTCCCGGCCTTCTACGCCTCGCACTTCACCGACCCGAAACAGGGCGCGACCATGTTCGGCTACCTGAACTCGGCCCAGATCTTCCTGGAAGCCGGCATGCTGTTCGTCGCGCCCTTCGTGGTGAACAGGATCGGGGCCAAGAACGGCCTGCTGCTGGCCGCGGCGATCATGATCGTGCGCATCGCGGGCTCCGGCCTCGTGCACGGCCCCGTGCCGATCTCGGCGATGAAGATGCTGCACTCGCTGGAGCTGCCGATCCTGGTGGTGTCGATCTTCCGCTACATCGCCTTCCACTTCGAAAGCCGCCTGGCCTCGACGCTCTATCTGGTCGGCGTCAGCTTCGGCCACTCGCTGGGCCTGGCGATCCTGTCGCCCATCGTCGGCAAGAGCTACGACCTGATCGGCTTCCCCAGCACCTACCTGCTGATCGCCCTGTTCGCGGCCGCCTTCTGGGTCGCCTCGGTGTTCGCCCTCTCGCCCACCCCGCCGCAAGACCGGCCCGCCAAGGACGCCGAGCCCGATCCGGCGCTGGCCCAGGCCGACCTCGGCGGCGCCGACGCGGCCAAGGTCAACTGAACATGCCCGACACCACCACCGCCCGCGAGCCCATCGCCCGCGCCGACGAGATCCTGGCCCGCCCGCGCCCCGACCGCGCCAAGCTCGACGCGATCATCGCCGGCGTCCTGGCCCGCATCGACGTCAGCCTCGACCGCTTCACCGACGCCTTCCCCAGGCCCTCCAGCGAGGGCGGGGTCTATGCGCCGATGGACAACACCGAGTGGACCAACGGCTTCTGGACCGGGATGCTGTGGCTGGCTTTCGAGGCCAGCGGCGAGGCCCGCTACCGCCAGGCCGCCGAGCGCCAGGTCGAGAGCTTCCGCGACCGCATCGACCGCGAGATCAACGTCGACCACCACGACCTGGGCTTCCTCTATTCGCTGTCCTGCGTGGCGGGGTGGAAGCTGACCGGCAACATCGGCGCCCGCCAGGCGGCCCTGGCTGCGGCCCGCCGGCTGATGACCCGCTACCTGCCGGCCGCCGGCATCATCCAGGCCTGGGGCGATCTTTCCGATCCCCAGCAGGCCGGGCGGATGATCATCGACTGCAACCTCAACCTCCCCCTGCTCTACTGGGCCAGCGAGGAGACGGGCGACCCGACCTTCCGCATCGCCGCCGATCGTCACATTGAGGAGGCCGCCCGCCACATCGTGCGGCCCGACGCCTCGACCTTCCACACCTTCTACATGGACCCGAAGTCGGGCGCGCCGCTGCGCGGCAGCACCCACCAGGGCTTCAGCGACGACTCGTGCTGGGCGCGGGGCCAGGCCTGGGGCGTCTCGGGCTTCCCGCTGGTGCATCGCTACAAGGCTGATCCGGCCCTGATCGCCCTGGCGGCGCGGCTGGCCAACTACTTCCTCAACCGCCTGCCAGGCGACCTGATCTGCTGCTGGGACCTGGTGTTCACCGACGCCGAACGCGACAGCTCGGCCGCCGCCATCGCCGCCTGCGGCCTGCTGGAGCTGGCCCGCGCCCTGCCGCTGGCCGATCCCGATCGCGAGACCTACGAGGCCGCCGCCCTGGCCATGGTCGAGACCCTGGGCGAGCGCTACCTGCTGCCGCTGGGCGAGCCCGGGACCGGGATCCTGGCCCACGGCGTCTACCACATGCCCAACCGCGTCGGCGTCGATGAGGCCTGCCTGTGGGGCGACTACTTCTTCCTCGAGGCGCTGGTCCGCCTCACCCGGGTTTGGGAGCCCTACTGGTGATTCAGATCGGCGTGGATTTCGGCGGCACCAAGGTGGAGGCCGCCGCCCTGGACGCCAGCGGCAAGGTGCTGGCCAAGGCCCGCGTTCCCAATCCGGGCGACTACGACAAGGCCCTGAACGTCGTCCGCGACCTGGTCGGCGAGCTGGAGCAGAAGCTCGGCGCGCGCGGCACCCTGGGGATCGGCGCGCCCGGCTCGATCTCGCCGGCCACCGGCGTGATGCGCAACGCCAACTCGCTGTACCTGAACGGCCGCCGCTTCCGCGAGGACCTGTCGCAAGCCCTGAACCGACCGGTGCGCCTGGCCAACGACGCCAACTGCCTGGCCCTGTCGGAAGCCGTCGACGGCGCCGGCGCGGGCGCGCGGGTGGTGTTCGCCATCATCCTGGGCACCGGCTGCGGCGGCGGCCTCGTCGTCGACGGCCGGCTGATCGAGGGCGAGAACGGCATCGCCGGCGAGTGGGGCCACATGCCCCTGCCCTGGCCGACGGCGGACGAACGCGAAGGTCCGCGCTGCTGGTGCGGCCAGAACGGCTGCCTGGAGATGTGGGTGTCGGGTACGGGCCTGCGTCGCGACTTCCAGGAGGCGACCGGACTTACGCGCAGCGGCGAGGAGATCATCGCCGCCTGGCGGGCCGGCGACGCCGCCGCCACCGCCGCCTTCGACCGGCTGATGGACCGCCTGGGCCGCTCGGTGGCCGTGCTGTGCAACATCCTCGACCCCGACGCCATCGTCGTCGGCGGCGGCCTGTCGAACGTGCCCGAGGTCTGCCAGCGCCTGCCGGGCCTCGTCGCCGGGCGCGTGTTCGCCGACCGCTGGAGCACCCGCATCAAGCCCGCCGTCTGGGGGGACGCCTCCGGCGTGCGCGGCGCCGCGCGGCTGTGGAGCCTGGAGGAGGCGCGCCAGTTGCTGAGCGAGCAGGTGGCGTAGACCGGATAGGCCCTCCCCCTTCGTCGTCATCCCGGGCGGAGGGCCGCGCAGCGGACCGCAGACCCGGGACCCAGGGGCCGCCGCATTGCGCCGCCTACTGCTTGGGTGCTTGATCGATCCGCAGAGCCCAGTCCCCTAGGTCCCGGATAAGCCCTGCGGGCTTTCCGGGATGACGAGCGGAAATATCTCCGCGCGTCCTCAGCCCTCCCCCATCAGATCCGCCAGCTCGTAGACCGGCCGGATCTCGATCTCGCTGGGTCCGGGCATCGGGTTGGGGCAGCGCTTCACCCAGGCGACCGCTTCGTCCAAGTCCTTGACCTCCCACAGCCAGAAGCCGGCGACCAGGTCGCGCGGCTGGGCGAAGGGGCCGTCGATCACCGTGCGGGCCGCGCCGTCGAACGCCACCCGCTTGCCCGCCGACGAGGGCTTGAGGCCGTCGGCCGCCACCAGGATCCCGGCCGCCGCCAGTTCGTCGTTGAAGCGGCCCATGGCCTCCATCATCGCCATCGTCTCGGGCGAGCGGACGAAGCCCTGCTCGCTGTCCTCGGTGGCCTTGACCAGCACCATCACACGCATCGCTCGCCTCCTCGCCGGGATCGACCATGTCGACCTCTCGCCCGGAACGACGATCGAAGCCTCTCCACACCGACACCGCCAGCGAGATTTAGGGCGGCGCCGCGTCGGACGAGGCGCGGTCCATCAGGGTGAAGGGCAACAGGTGGTGCACCGGCGCCGGATCGCCGCCCAGCTTGCGGGCCCGGATCTCCTCGACGATCAGGCTGACCGCCGCCCGGCCCATCTCGGCGATCGGCTGGTGGATGGTGGTCAGCTCCGGCCAGACGGTGGTGGCGACAGCCGTGTCGTCGAAGCCGCAGACGGTCAGGTCGCGCGGCACGGCGATCTGGCGGCCGTGCGCCACGGCCAGGGCGGCGGCGGCCATGTCGTCATTGCTGGCGAAGATGGCGCTGGGCCGTAGGCGGGCCTCGAACAGTTTTTCGGCCGCCGCCAGCCCCGAGCGATAGGTGAAGAGCCCCTGCGCCACCCATTCGGGCCGCACGGCCAGCCCCGCCTCGGCCATCCCCGCCAGGAAGCCTTCGTAGCGCAGCTGCGTCGGGGTGTGCTGCGGGTCGCCCTTGATGAAGGCGATGTCGCGATGGCCCAGGGCGATCAGGTGGCGGGTCATGGCCAGCGCGCCCTCGAAGTCGTCGATGCGCACGCTGGAGACGTCGACCATCGGCCGGGCGGTCGCCAGGGCCAGCACCGTCACCCCCTCGGCCCGCAGCATGGCGATGGTCTGGCGGGAGTCGCACAGCGGCGGCGGCAGGATCACCCCGTCCACCCCCGCCGCCAGCAGCCGTTTCACCGCCTGCTTCTGGCCGGCCAGGCCCTCGCAGCGCTCGAGGATCAGGTGGCTGGCCAGCTTCGAGCTCTGCTCCAGCCCGCCCATCATGATGTCGCTGAGATAGGAGGCGCTGGGGTTGCTGTAGAGGATGCCGACCCGGGCGGCCGAGGCGCGCGAGCGGGTGGCCCGGGCCGCGACATTGACCTGGTAGTTCAGGGCCCGCACCGAGGCCTCGACCCGCTCGCGCATGGCCGGGCTGACATTGGCCGTGCCGCGGATCACCCGCGACACGGTCATCGAGCCGACCCCGGCATGGCGGGCGACGTCGTGGATGGTGGAGGTCCGGGGCGGGGCCGGGCGCGCGGTCACGGTCGTCGCTTCCGCGCCGGACGCCGGCCTGGCCTTGCGGGGACTCTTCACCAACGCCTCATCCTCGGAACGCATCGCGATTGTTCACGATAACAATTCATCCTAGCGGCGCCAGTCGCCCACGCCAGCGCAAAAACGCGCGTTCGCCTGCCGGGCGCTTCTCCTTCTCTCGCTTGGACTTATCGGTGCGGTGTTCGCTAGACTGCGCCGCGACCCGTAGAGAGTCGCAGTTTGGGCGAGGACTCCTTGAGCACGCAGAGGCGACAGGCGCCGACCATCCACGACGTGGCGCAGGCCGCGGGCGTCTCCTCCATGACCGCCTCTCGCGTCGTCAACGGCTATCCGCACGTGCGCCAGGCCGTGCGCGACAAGGTCGAGGAAGCCATCAAGACCCTGGGCTACCGGCCCAACTCCCTGGCCCGCGCCACCCGCACCGGCGTCTCGCTGATCGGCATGCTGTATTCGAACGCCAGCTCGTCGAACCTGTCGAACTACCTGATGGGCGCTTTTAGACAAGCTAGCCAGAGCGGCTGCCAGCTGCTGATCGAGCCCAGCCAGGCCCACCCGACCCCGGCCCAGGCCGTCCAGAAGCTGGTCGACGCCGGCGTCGGCTCGGTGATCCTGCCGCCGCCCCTGTGTGACGACGCCGCGATCCTGGAGTCGCTGGAGAAGGCCGGCGTCGGCGCCGTCAGTTTCGCCACCGCCTTCCCGCGCGAAGGCGCGCCGGCCGTGTTCATCGACGATTTCGCCGGCGCGCGGATGATGACCCGCCACCTGATCGACCTTGGCCATGTCGACATCGCCTTCGTGCGCGGCGACCCGGCCCACTCCACGGCCCAGCGCCGCGAGCAGGGCTTCCGCGAGACGATGGCGCAGGCCGGCCTGGCCGTGAACGAGGCCTATGTCGCCGACGGCGGCTTCAGCTATCGCGGCGGGCTGGAGGCGGCCCGACACCTGCTGAACCTGCGCCGCCGGCCCTCGGCGATCTTCGCCGCCAACGACGACATGGCCGCCGCCATCAGCGCCGTCGCCCACGGCCTTGGCCTGTCGATCCCCAGCGACCTCAGCATCGCCGGCTTCGACGACACCTCGGTGGCCACCACCGTCTGGCCCGAGCTGACCACCATCCGCCAGCCGATCGCCGACATGGCCGCCTCGGCCGTGCAGTTGGCCATGGACCTCTCCCGCCCCGGCGCCGACCCTGGCGGCCATGTGCAGGCGCAGCTGCAGCTGATCGAACGGGCCTCGACCGCCGCCCCGCCGAGCTGACGCCGGTCTTGCCAAAGCCCCGCGCCCTGATACTGGTAACGATATCAGAACAAGGGCGTTGGGAGGCGTGATGGCGAGCTTGGGTCGAGCATTCGGCGGGTGGATTCCGCTCGCGGCGGCGCTGGCTGCGCTTCCGGTCTCGGCGGCCGAACCGCCCCAAACCGAGCGCGCATGGCTACCCGACCTGGGCGACGGAACCTACAAGAACCCGGTTCTGGCCGGCGACTATTCCGACCCCGACGCCGTCCGCGTGGGCGACGCCTACTACCTGGTCTCCTCGTCGTTCACCAACGCGCCGGGCCTGCCGATCCTGAAGTCGACCGATCTGGTCAACTGGACGATCATCGGCCACGCCCTGCCCCAGATCACCCCCGTGGCGCACCACTCTACGCCACGTCGCGGCGGCGGGGTCTGGGCCCCGGTCATCCGCCATCGCAACGGCGAGTTCCTGATCTACTATCCGGACCCCGACTTCGGCGTGTTCCTGGTCAAGGCAAAGGACCCGGCCGGACCGTGGTCCAAGCCCGTGCTGGTCGACGACCGCCGCGGCGTCATCGACCCGGCCCCGTTCTGGGACGACGACGGCCAGGGCTGGCTGGTCACCGCCTTCGCCCGCAGCCGCGCCGGCTTCGCCAACGTCATCACCGCCCGCCGCCTCGACAAGGCCGGCGACCGCGCGGTCGGCGAGGCGATCACCCTGGTCGAGGGCGACAAGCAGCCCAAGGTGCAGACCTCGCGCGGCCCGTTCCCGTGGATGACCACCGAAGGCCCCAAGCTCTACAAGCGGGACGGCTGGTACTATCTGTTCGTGCCCAGCGGCAGCGTGAAGGGCGGCTGGCAGGGCGTGTTCCGCTCGCGCAAGCTGGCCGGCCCCTACGAGGGCCGCGACGTGCTCGACCAGGGTCCCACGCAGGTCAACGGCCCCCACCAGGGCGCCTGGGTGACCACACCGACCGGCGAGGACTGGTTCCTGCACTTCCAGGACGCCGACTCCTACGGCCGCCGGGTGTGGCTGCAACCCATGGCCTGGAAGGACGGCTGGCCCGTCATCGGCGAGGATCCCGATGGCGACGGCATCGGCCAGCCGGTGCTGACCCACCGCAAGCCGGCGACCAAGACCCCTTCCCCGCCGCTCGCCCCGCAGGATAGCGACGACTTCGACGGTCGCCTGTCCCTGGGCTGGCAGTGGAACGCCAATCCGAACGACGACTGGGCCGACCTCAAGGCTGCGCCCGGCCGCCTGCGGCTGAAGGCGATCTCCTCGCCCGAGAACCTGTGGGAAACCGGCGCCCTCTTGACCCAGAAGCTGCCGGCCGAGCGCTTCACCGTGACCACCAAGCTCGACTTCGCGCCCAAGGCCGTGGGCGAGCGGGCGGGCCTCGTGATGTTCGGGTCCGACTATGCCTGGATCGGCCTGCAGAACACCGCCGCCGGCCCGGCCCTGGTGCGCGTCGATCGCCTGGGCGCCGACAAGTTCCAGCCCGAGCGCGTCGAGGTCGTGCAGGCCAAGGCCCCGGCCGCCGTCTGGCTGCGGATGACCGCCGAGCCCGTCGTCGTCGCCGACCCGCCGCCGGAGTTCTCGCCCTACTGGCCCTCGATGCTGCGCTCGCTGCACGCCAGGGTGACCCTCAGCTACAGCCTGGACGGCCAGGCCTTCACCCACGTCGGCGCGCCCTTCGTCAGCCGCCCGGGACGCTGGGTCGGCAGCCAGGTCGGCCTCTTCGCCCAGGCCCCCGCCGGCACGCCGTCCAACACCGCGACGCGGATCGGCTGGACCGACTTCGACGGGTTCTGGGTGACGCGGTAGCTTTCTCCTCCTCGTCATCCCGGAAACGGCGAAGCCGTTATCCGGGACCCAGGGGACCAGGCTCGGCGGATCGATCAAGCGCCCCAGCGACGGCCGGCGCGGCGACGCGGCCCCTGGGTCCCGGCTCTGCGCGCTGCGCGCTCCGGCCGGGATGACGGGAGAGTAGCAGTCCCGTCACCGAACACCGATTGACAGCGAACCCACCAATTGGTATCGATATCAAATCTTGCAGCGCCACCCTGCGGCGCTCACTTCTTGGACGCAAGTTCCTCCCGACTTCCAAGACCAAGGGGCGCCGTCTGCCCGGCGCCCCGTTTTTTTGCCTTCAATCCCGACTGCCCCCAGTCCGTCAGTTCCCCGCGAAGGCGGGGATGCTCGGCGTTGAGTGCAGGCAAGGAGGTGAATGCCGCCCCTGCCTACCCCTCCGGCTCGAACCGTATCGCCTGCCCGCCGGCCGCATTCAGCTGCAACCGAAGGCGCGTGCCCGCGTCCACCGCCTGGCGCTCGATGACCACCTTGGTGCGGTTGGCCGGCCGGGCGAGGTCGCCGTCCTTATAGCGCACAGCAGTCCACTTACCCGCGCCCAGGAAGCCCAGATCCAGGTCCAGCCGTCGCTCCATCTCGTTGGTCAGGGCGCCGAGGAACCAGGTTCGGCCCTTGCGGCGGGCGATGACCACGTATTCGCCGAGCTCCCCGGCGATCGCCCGGGTCTCGTCCCAGGTGGTCGGGCAGGCGTCGAACCATTCCAGTTCCGGCCAGGGCTGGCCCTCGTACTTCTCGGGCTTGTCGTACCAGTAGAGCAGGGTCAGCGGGCTGTAGCAGGTGACCGCCAGGGCCAGCTGGTGGGCGTTGGTCGTCTGGTTGCGCTCCTGGGCGTAGCAGATCGTGTAGTCGATCGGCCCGGCGATCGGCCGGGTGAAGGCCAGGTTCACGTGGTGGCGCGGGGCGGGGAACTGCTCGTTGCCCTTCACCCCCTCCAGGGTCAGGTAGTTGGGCAGGGTGCGCTCGAGGCCCGCCGGCCGCAGGTTGTCGTGCAGGTTCACGACCATGCCGTGCTCGCCGAACGCCCGCACCACCTTGGTGATGAAGTCGACGTCGGACTGCCGGCCCTCCCACATGAAGCCCAGCTTCACCCCCGCCAGGCCCCAGCGCTGGTAGAGGCGGCACATGTCGGTCAGCGCCTTGGTCACCGCCACCCGGTCGATATAGACCAGCACGCCGACGCCCCTCGCCTTGGCGTAGTCGATCACCCTTTGCAGGTCCAAGGCGGCGATCGGGGCGGTCGGGTCGGAGGCGTCGGTGCCGTCGCCGTACCAGTGGGCGTCGAACAGCACGTAGGCGATGTTGCGCTTCTGGGCGAAGTCGACCGCCTTCAGCGAGGCCTGCGTCGAATAGGGCTTCATGATCCGGAACGCGTGGCCGGGCTTGACCCACGAGACGTCGCCCAGCTGGTTCGGGCTCGCCAGGGTCGGGACCACGTGATGGCGCTCGATCAGCCCCTTGGCGCTGTCGGCCGCCAGCAGCACGCGCCACGGCGTCTTCTGGCCGACGGCGATCTCGAAGGTCGCCTCCTGGGGCGTGTCGTCCTGGCCGCCCCAGCCGGTCGCCCGGCCCGGATAGCGCATCAGATAGGTGACCAGCCCGCCCTTGTCGTGCGCCCGCGCCATGCAGCGCGGATAGTGCAGCCGGTCGGACTCGGCGATGAAGCCGTAGACCCCGTTCCCCACGTCCACCGTGATCGGCAGGTCGGCATAGGGCCCCTTATCGGACGAGCCCGTCAGGTCCGGATGCTCCAGCGGCGCGAGGCCCGCCTGGGTGGAGACGTGGATGTCGCCCTCGTCGCGGCTGGCGTAGAGCCGGGCCGTCTCGGGGAAACGGAAGCCCGTCCGCTCGCCCATCAGCGCCAGGCTCTCGCCCTTGGCGAGGCCCGTCAGCACGTAGCGCACCGCCACGGCCCCGTTCAGCACCCGCAGGACGATGTCGAAGCGGATCCCCGCCTTGGCATCGACCATGTGCAGGGTGATCTGGCGGCCCGACTGGTCGTAGCGGGCCGACTGCCCGAACGGCGGCGACCAGTCGCCTTCGAAGGTCTGCGGCGTGACGCTCGCCAGCTTCGCGCCCTCGCCCAGCAGCCGCCCTTCGGCGAGCCATAGCCCCAGGTCCGACGGCAGCAGCAGCGGCTTGCCGTCATAGGTCGCGCTCCAGCGGGGGATCGCGCCCGAGACGTCGACCACCGCCTTCAGCCGGCCGTCGGGCGAGGCGATCTGGTGACGCCGGGCGGTCTCGCCCGCGTGAGCGGTCGTGGCGGCGCCGGATATCGCGGCCAGCGCGACCAGGTCGCGGCGTGTGGGCTTCATCGCGTCGCCTCCTCCCCTTCCACCCTGGCGGCGCATCGGCGCGCGGGCGGTCGATTATCGTTCACAGCCCGGCCGGCCGCACCGCGACCAAACCGGGATCGACAAACTGATATCGATATCAAAAGTATCGCGCAAGCCGCCGCTCGCCGCCTGGCCGACCTCGCCAACTATTGGCCTTACCTCATTGCCGAATTAAGGTATGACCACGTCGACGCAGAGACCTTACCTCGCCAGCGCCCTCGCCAGGCCGCGAGGCAAGTTCTGACAGCGACCCGGACCTCGCGCGGACAGCCTTCCCAGGATCGCGCGTTTTCGCGGCGCATCCTCCCCAGGATGCGCCGCTTTTTTTGACCGCTGTTCGCATTTACCTTTAGGTTGCGGTCATGGACTTCGACGCCGGACAGACGCCCGCCCCGCCCGCCGACACGCCCGCTCCCCGCCGCGGCCCCGGCCGGCCGCGCGACCCCGAGGTGGAAAAGCGCCTCAAGCGCGCGGCGCTGGAGGTGCTGGCCGCCCACGGCATGTCGGGCCTGACCCTGGAGAAGATCTGCGACAAGGCCGGCGCCCCGCGCGCCACCTTCTACCGCCGCTGGGCCACGCCGATGCAGGCGGTGGGCGAGGCCTTCAACGAGGCCTTCCTGTTCGCCCGCCTGCCCGACACCGGCGATGTCGTCACCGACCTCGTCGCCCTGGGCCAGGCCATGATCGACCTCTACAACGACCCGGTCGTCGGCCCCTGCATGAGCTTCCTGATCGCCGAAAGCCGCGTGCGGCCCGAGCTGTTCCACGGCGCCAGCGACGACTTCCAGCGCCGCCGCGCCTACAACCGCCAGGTCGTCGAACGCGCCGTCGAGCGCGGCCAGATCGGCCCCGAGATCGATCCCGACCTGATCATCGACGTCATCAGCGGCCTGGCCATGAACAACCAGGCCACCCGCCGCCCCCTGACGCCCGAGATGCTGGAGTTCGTGGTGAGGCGGCTGCTGGGCCTCTAGAACCTCCCCCTCTGGGGGAGGCGGCCGAAGGCCGGTGGGGGGACGTTTTCAGCTTTCGCCGCACCGGCCGCTTCTGCATCCACGCCCCCCTCCGATCGCTACGCGATCGCCTCCCCCACAGGGGGAGGTTCCTTTCCGTGATGCTGCGCCCGCCACCTTCTCCCGCAAAGGGGGAGAAGGATCGCTTGCACCCATCTTGAAAACAAACCAACCAAGCGGTATGTTGCAAGCCTCACCACCGAGGCCCGCCCGTGTCGATCCCCGCTTCCGCCTACGCCATGCTCGCCGCGGCCATCGCCGCCGAGGTGGCCGGCACCACCTTTCTGCAGAAGTCGGAGCAGTTCACCAGGCTGGTCCCGACCCTGGCCATGGCCGGGCTCTACGCCGCCGCGTTCTATTTCCTGTCCCAGGCCCTCAAGCACGTGCCGCTGGGCGTGGCCTACGCCATCTGGGGCGGGGTCGGGATCGTGCTGACGGCGGTGATCGGCGTGGTGCTGTTCCGCCAGAAGCTCGACGCGCCGGCCCTGCTGGGCATCGGCCTGATCGTCTCCGGCGTGCTGGTCACCCAGCTCTTCTCGCGCAGCGTGGCCCACGGATGAACACCACCGCCTACAACCGCCCCAAGCAGCCCGAGCAGGTGCGCCGCGCCCTGCTCGACGCCGCCGTCGCCCTGGCCGAGGAGCAGGGCCTGGGCGGGATCACCGTCCAGGCCGTGGCCGACCGCGCCGGCGTCACCAAGGGCGGTCTCTTCCACCACTTCGCCAGCAAACAGGCCCTGATCGACGCCGTGTTCGACTTCATGCTCGAACAGATGGACGAGGCGCTGGACCGGCTGATGGCCGACGACGAACAAGGCCAGGGGACCCACGGCTGCTTCACCCGCGCCTATGTCGTCTCGACCTTCGAGTGCTGCGACATGGCGCTGAGCGGCCAGGCGCTGTCGATCTCGATGGTCACCGACCCGGCCCTGCGCCGCCGCTGGCGCGACTGGATCGACGCGCGCCTCGTGCGCCACGCCGCCACCGACCTCGATCCGCGCCTGCACGTCGTTCGCCTGGCCGCCGACGGCTACTGGTTCGCCCGCGTGCTGCACGACGGCGATCCGGGCAGCGAACCGCCGCAGGCGCTACAGGCGCGCCTCATCGCCATGACCCGGGAGAACTGACATGACCTTCTTCCGCACCCACTGGGCCCTGCTGGCGACCGAGCCGTCACCGCCGGCCGAGGTCCCGCCCGCGCCGCCCGCGGACACCGCGCCGGTCGAGGCCGAGGAGCCCCCGGCCGCCGCCTGAACACCGCCGCGATGGTTGCAGACGCCCGCCCGGCTCGCCTAGGCTTGGACGCGCGGCCTCGTCGGCCGTTCGGGGACCATCAATGACCGCTCGCAGCCCACGCGCCTGGCTGGCCGCCTTCCTGTCACCGGCTGGGCGGATCGGACGAGGGACCTTCGTCCTGGCGGTCGTGGCGGTCTACGCCGCCTGGTACGCGACGCCCTTCGCCCTGAACTGGATCGCCAGCCTGGCGTTCGGTGAGACCGATCCCTTTCCCAGCCCGGAATTCTGGATGGGCCTGGCGCTCTACCCGGCCGTCGCCGCCCTGACCTATGTGAGCTTCTGCGTGCATCGCAAGCGCCTGGCCGACGCGCGGCGCACGACGCTGAGCTTCGGCCTCATGGTCTTCGCCAGCGTCGCCGCGATCGTCGTCGGGCTGCTGGTCTCCCTGGCGACCGTGTCGCCGGTCGCCGTCCATGGTGGAACCGCATCGGCGGAGGTGAACATCGACGTCGGCCGATCCTCCTGGACGGAAACCCTGCCGCTCCTGGCCTTCCTCGCGGCCTGGCCGCTCTACAGCCTGTGGGTGGGCCTGGCGCCGTCGCGCGCCGAAGAGCCCGCGCCCGAAGGCCAGTCCCTGGCCGCCTAGGCGCCCTCCCCGTTATAGCCCGGCGAGCATACCCCTCCCCCGCGAGCGGGGGAGGAGAAGGAAAACCTAGAACAGAACCCCCTTCTCCAGCAGGCCGTGCACGCCCTTCTCGCCGTTGACCGTCTGGGTCACGCGGAAGTCCACGGCCAGGGAGCAGAACTGGTAGGCCTGCACGCGGGTCAGGTTCGAGCGCGCCACGATGAAGTCGATCATGCCGCGCAGGGCCTGCTTCATGGCCAGGTCCAGGTCCTCGTTGAAGCCCATGATCACATAGTGGGTCGGGGTCTCCGCGCGCGGCCAGGTCGCGACACCCAGGTCGACGGCCTTGTGCAGGATGAAGGTGAAGGTCCCGGTCAGGCCCATCTCCAGCGCGTTGACGCAGACCTCGCCGTCGCCCTGGCGGCCATGGCCGTCGCCCGCCGAGAAGTTGGCGCCCGGAACCCAGACCGGCAGGAACAGGGTCGCGCCCGCGCCCAGTTCCTTGTTGTCCATGTTACCGCCGTGCTCGCGCGGCTCGCGGCTGGACAGGCGCCCGTATTTCGCCGGCGGGGCCACGCCCATGGTGCCGAAGAACGGCCGCAGGGGCAGCTCCGGCCCCCACTGCGGCTTGCAGACCCCGCGCGCCTTGTCGACGGCGATGTGGCTGACATAGCGGTCGGGGAAGTCCTCCGGCAGGGTGCCGGCCAACGGCCGCACCGCGCAGTAGCCCCAGTCGTTGTTGGGCTCGACCGCCTCGATGCGCACCTCCAGCGTGTCGCCCGGCTCGGCCCCGGCGATGGCCACCGGACCGGTGAGGATGTGCGGCCCGATCCGGTCCAATTTGGCGTCGTGGATCGCCTGCAGGGCCGGCGGGATGGTCAGCCACGACTCCGGCCCCGGCATCACCTCGGGACCGCCCGAGACGCAGTCGAATGTAACGCTGTCGCCCGGCTGGATGGTCAGGACGGGGTCGAAGGCCGCGTCGAAGATGCCGAAGCGGACGGTCTGCGGCGTGGAAGACAGGTGGTGGTGCATGGCGACGGCGGAACCGGAAACGAAGAAACGGTCCCCAGTCTCCGGCCGCATCGGCGCGGCGGCGAAGCGGCGCGACCATCGACACGGCCGCTTTCGCCATCCTGCCTGCCCGCTGGGCGCCGCCTGCACGGACCTCACGCATCCGGCGGGCGATCAATCCTTCCTAGCCCCTTGAAACGTCTGGCCTAGCGGCGTTATCGTGAGCTCGCTATGAAGTATCTAATTACTTTCTAGCGTGAGTGACTTCCCATGTCGGGCGGCGATCTGTCGGCCTTCCAAAACCTCTCCGACGCCAAGGTCGCCGCCTATCTGGACTCCCGCAGCGCCGACCTCGGCCTGCGCATTCCCGAGAACTGCCGCGCCGGCGTCGCCGAGAACCTCGCCCTGCTGCGCGATCAGACGGCCCTGTTCGCGGGCCTGACCGATCCCGACGCCTCGGAAGCGTTCGCGCCGTGAGCTTCGACACCGCCCAGGCCATCACCCGCGCCGTACGCGAGGGTCGCACCACCGCCCGCGAACAGGCGCAAAAGGCCATCGCCGCCGCCAAGGCCGAGCCGTTCAACGCCTTCACCGCCGTGTTCGAGGACGAGGCCCTGGCCCAGGCCGACGCCGTCGACGCCCAGCTTGCGGCCGGCGCCGATCCCGGCCAGCTGGCCGGCGCGCCCTTCGCGGTGAAGAACCTGTTCGACGTCGCCGGCCACACGACCCTGGCCGGCAGCAAGATCCGCCGCGACGCCGCCCCCGCGAGCGCCGACGCCACGGCCGTCGCCAGGATGAAGGCCGCTGGCGCGGTGCTGATCGGCGCGCTGAACATGGACGAGTTCGCCTATGGCTTCGTCACCGAGAACGCCCACGACGGCCCCACCCGCAATCCGCACGACCCGGCCCGCATCGCCGGCGGCTCGTCGGGCGGTTCGGCCGCCGCCGTATCGGGCGGGCTCCTGCCGCTCACCCTGGGGTCGGACACCAACGGCTCGATCCGCATCCCCGCCGGCCTGTGCGGCGTGTTCGGCCTGAAGCCGACCCTGGGCCGGCTGTCGCGGGTCGGGGCCTTCCCGTTCGTGCACAGCCTGGATCACATCGGCCCGTTCGCCCGCACCGCCGCCGACCTCGCTTTGGCCTATGACGCCTTGCAGGGGGAAGACCCGCTCGACGACCTGTCGCCGCCGCCCGCCGATCCCCTGTCCGCCCGCCTCGACGCCCTGGTCGAGCAGCCGTTGCGCGTCGGCGTGCTGGGCGGCTGGTTCCAGCAGGGCGCGTTTCCCGAGGTGGTCGAGGCGCTGGAGATCGTCGCCGACGCCCTCCAGGCCCGGCGCGGCGTCGAGCTGTCGGGCGCCAAGGCCGCCCGCGCCGCCGCCTTCGCCCTTTCCGCCGCCGAGGGCGGGCGCCTGCATTTCGACGATCTGGCCGAGCGCGCCCTCGACTACGACCCGGCCGTGCGCGATCGCCTGCTGGCCGGGGCCCTGCTGCCGGACGGCGTCGCCGAGGCCGCCCGCCGCTATCGCCCTGCCTTCCGCGACGAGGCGCGCCGACTGTTCGGGGACTTCGACCTGCTGCTGGCGCCCGTCACACCCTGCCCCGCCCCGCCGATCGGCCAGGCGACCATGGAACTGGACGGCGTCCCCGTCTCGGTGCGCAAGACCCTGGGCGCCTACACCCAGCCGATCAGCTATATCGGCCTGCCGGTGATCGCCGCGCCGGTGAACCGCCCCGGCAAGCCGCCGATCGGCGTGCAGCTGATCGCGCCTGCCTGGCGCGAAGACCTGGCCTTCGCCGCCGCCCTGCGCCTGGAGCGCGCAGGCGTCATCGCCGCCCACCGTCCTCCCATCCGTCGAGAGCCCGCATGACCGTCATCAACGCCCCCGACGTCCTGGCCGAGGTGACCGCCGCCGTCGACGCCTATGAAACCGCCCTGATGACCAACAACGTCGAGGCGCTGGACGGCTTCTTCCGCGACGCGCCGGAGACCGTCCGCTACGGCGTGGCCGAGAACCTCTACGGCTTCGAAGAGATCGCCGCCTTTCGAATCGGACGCACCGGCGGCTCGCCGCTGCGCGATCGGCTGCGCACGGAAATCACCACTTTTGGGCGCGATTTCGCGATCGCGAACGTCGAATTCCTGCGAACCGGGGCAAAACAGTCCGGCCGCCAGAGCCAGACCTGGCTGCGCACCGAAGACGGCTGGAAAATCGTGTCGGCGCACGTTTCCCTGCTCCAGGCCGGCGCCGACCAACGCCTTGCGCCATAGGCCCGCGGATACTCCGCCCAAGGACAATAAGTAAGTATGTCCTGACTTATGACCTAGTTTTGGGCGCCGTTGTCGCAGCGTGGTCAAATAGTGACACGGTCCCTACAAACTTCACGCCAGTGAGACGGAGTCGTCATCAAGCCTTTTGATTTCGACGCGGCCATTGTGCATTGCACCCCACGCAACCGGGTCCTCCACCGGTGTTCGAAGGGGATTTCGAAATGACCACCCAAGCCAAGCTGCGCAACAGCGCCGCCTTCGGCGTGCTCCTGCTGGCCGCCGCCGTCGCGGCCCCGGCCCTCGCCCAGGACGCGCCGACCGCCCTCGACGACGTGATCGTCACCGCCCAGAAGCGCTCCGAAAACATCCAAGACGTGCCGGTCTCCGTCGCCGCCGTCTCGGGCGAGAAGCTGGCCGCGATCTTCGCCGCCGGCGAGGACGTGCTGGCCCTGTCGAGCCGCGTGCCGGGTCTCTACGTCGAAAGCTCCAACGGCCGCGCCGCCCCGCGCTTCTACATCCGCGGCCTGGGCAACGCCGACTTCGACCTGGCCGCCTCGCAGCCCGTCTCGGTGATCATGGACGACGTCGTCCTCGAGAACGTCGTGCTGAAGAGCTCGCCGATCTACGACATCGAGCAGGTCGAAGTCCTGCGCGGCCCGCAAGGCACCCTGTTCGGCCGCAACACCACCGCCGGCATCGTCAAGTTCGACACCGTCAAGCCGAGCGAAGAGTTCAAGGCCAACGGCACGGCCACCTACGGCACCTACGGGTCGACCACCTTCGAAGGCGGCGTCGGCGGCGCGATCATTCCGGACAAGGTCTCGGTCCGCCTGTCGGGCCTGTATCAGCACCGCGACGACTACATCGACAACACCTACACCAAGGTGAAGAACGCCCTCGGCGGCTACGATGAAAAGGCCGCGCGCCTGCAGATCCTGCTGCGCCCGAGCGAAGACACCGACGTCCTCTTCAATGCCCACACCCGCTCGCTCGACGGCACCGCCGCGATCTTCCGCGCCAACGTCGTCACCAAGGGCAGCAACCAGGTCAATTCCAGCTTCGACCGCGACTCCGTCTTCTACAACGGCGGCGCCAACAACCCGCAGAAGTACGACGCGACCGGCGTCTCGCTGAAGGTCGACCACGACTTCGGCGCCGTGAAGCTGACCTCGATCAGCGCCTATGAGACCGCCAACGGCCTGAGCCGCGGCGATATCGACGGCGGCGTGGCCGGCGTCGGCCCGGGCGTGATCCCCTACGACTCCGCCAGCCAGGACTCGATCGGCGACCTCGACCAGGTCACCCAGGAGCTTCGCCTGGCCAGCAACACCGACGGCAAGCTGACCTGGCAGGTCGGCGCCTACTACTTCAAGTCGGCGTTCACCGTGACCACCGATCCGGGCTACATCGCCCCCTCGACCCTCGAGCACAAGAACACCTCGTGGGCCGTGTTCGGTCAGGGCTCCTACCAGTTCACCGACGCCCTGAAGGTGACCGCCGGCGTCCGCTGGACCGACGACGACAAGGACATGACCGTCCTGTCGAACCCCTATGGCGTGATCGCTCCGGTGTCGGTCTCCGACAGCCAGGCCAGCTGGGACCTGTCGGCCTTCTACACCCTCACCGACGACGTCAGCGTCTACGCCAAGGTGGCCCGCGGCTTCCGCGGTCCGTCGATCCAGGGCCGCGACATCGCCTACGGCAGCGGCGCTTCGGTGGCCCAGTCGGAAACCATCCTGTCGTGGGAAGCCGGCGTTAAGAGCGAGCTGTTCGACCGTCGCGTCCGCCTGAACGGCGCGGTGTTCACCTACACCATCGACGACCCGCAGTTCAGCGCGGTCGGCGGCAACACCAACTCCAACCGCCTGATCAACGCCAAGAAGGGTGAAGCCTACGGCATCGAGCTGGACGGCGAGTGGAAGGTCACGCCGAACCTGCTGGTCACGGCCGGCTACAGCTACAACCACACCGAAATCAAGGACAAGACGCTGGCCGTGGCCGTCTGCTCCTTCGGTCAGTGCACCGTGACCGATCCGCGCAAGGCCAACCCGTCGAACGGCGAAGCCTTCGCCCTGATCGACGGCAACCCGTTCCCGAACTCGCCGGAATACATCCTGAACTTCTCGGCGCGCTACAACGTGCCGGTGGGTGAAGGCGGCGAGTTGTTCGCCCAGACCGACTGGTTCCGCCAGGGCTACACCAACTTCTTCCTCTACGAGAGCAAGGAGTTCAACAGCAAGGACACCTTCGAAGGCGGCCTGAAGCTGGGCTATGGCCGCACCGACGGCGCGTATGAAGTGGCCGTGTTCGCCCGCAACATCACCAACGAGGTGAACCTGCGCGGCGCGATCGACTTCAACAACCTGACCGGCTTCGTCAACGAGCCGCGCATCGTCGGCATCTCGCTGAGCGCCCGTCGCTAAGCGATCTCGACAGACTGACCTGATGGCGGCCCGGGCGTTGAAAAACGCCCGGGCCGTTGTCGTTTTGACATGCTAGCGGCGCTGGCGGCGGCTAAGGTGGTCGGCTTTCACGGCGTCCAAAAGCGCTTGCAGAACAACAAGAAGAGTTCCGCCCACCGATGACGACCAAGATCATCTTCGACACCGATCCCGGCATCGACGACGCCATGGCCCTGCTGTTCATCGAGGCCAGCCCGGCGCTCGACCTGGTGGCCGTGACGACCGTGTTCGGCAACGCCGACATCGACACCACCACCCGCAACGCCCTCTATCTGAAGGACCGCTTCGGCCTGACCGCGCCGATCTTCAAGGGCACGGACAAGCCGCTGGTCCGCCCGCGCAATCCCTCGCCCACCTTCGTGCACGGCGAGAACGGCCTGGGCGACGTCGAGCTGACGGGCCTGGTTCCCGCCCAGCCGGAAGCCAAGCCGGCCCACCAGGCGATCATCGACCTGGCCCGCGCCAATCCCGGCGAGATCACCCTGGTGGCCGTCGGTCCGCTGACCAACCTGGCCCTGGCGCTCGAGGCCGATCCGGAAGTGGCGACCCTGCTCAAGGGCGTGGTGATCATGGGCGGCGCCTTCGCCGTCGCCGGCAAGCCGGGCAACGTCACCCCGGTGGCCGAGGCCAACATCTGGAACGACCCGGAAGCCGCCGACCGCGTCTTCACCGCCCCCTGGCACGTCGCCGTCATCGGCCTGGACGTCACCACCCAGGTGATCATGAGCCCCTACTACATGGAGGCCCTGGAAGCCTCGGCCGGTCCGGCGGGCCAGTTCCTCAACGCCATCTCCAAGCCCTACGCCGCCTTCTACGGCGGCCGCGACGGCATCGTCGGCTGCTGCGTCCACGACGCCGCCGCCGTGGCCTATGTCATCGACGAGAGCCTGTTCGAGGTCCGCCGCGGCTCCGTGCGCGTGGTCACCGAGGGCATCGCGCTCGGCCAGACCCTGCAGAAGGTGGAAGGCGAGCTCTACGGCCCCTCGGCCTGGGACGACCAGCCGATCCACAGCGCGGCGATCGCCGTGGATGCGGATCGCCTGCTGGCGCTCTATGCGCGGACGATGAACGGGGTGGTGGGGTCGTAAGCGAGAGAACCTCCCCCTTTGGGGGAGGCGACCGCGCAGCGGTCGGTGGGGGGAGTTTTTGCGAGCTCGGCCAGCGCCGCGAAAGCTGAAAACGTCCCCCCACCGTCGCCTTCGGCGACACCTCCCCCACGGGGGGAGGTTCCCATTTTCAGGGCTCGGCTACTTCCGATGCCGCTCCACGCCCGCCAGATACGTCCGCGCCACCACCCGGTCATCCCCCAGCACCGTCAGCGCGAACAGCCGGTCCTCCAGCCCCTTGGCCGCGGCCAGCCGGCGCTTCAGCAGCGGCGTCGCGGCCAGGTCCAGCACCAGGAAGTCGGCCTCCTTGCCCGGCACGAGATTGCCGATGCGGTCGTCGAGATCCAGCGCCCGCGCCCCGCCCAGGGTGGCCAGGTACAGCGCCTGGAACGGATCCAGCGCCGAGCCCCGCATCTGCCCCACCTTGTAGGCCTCGCCCAGGGTGTGGAGGATCGAGAAGGTCGTGCCGGCCCCGACGTCGGTGCCCATGCCCACCTTCACCCCGTGCGAACAGGCCTCGTCCAGCGGGAACAGGCCCGAGCCGAGGAACAGGTTCGAGGTCGGGCAGAAGGCCACCGCCGCGTCCTTGGCCGCCAGCCGCTGGAACGCCTCGCCCCTCAGATGGACGCAGTGGGCGAAGACCGACCGCTTCTGCACCAGGCCGAACCGCTCGTAGACATCGAGATAGTCAGCCGCACCCGGGAACAGCTGCGCGGTCTCGTCGATCTCGCGCGGGTTTTCGGACAGGTGGGTCTGCATCCAGACGCCCGGATGCTCGGCCAACACTTCTCCCGCCATCTCCAGCTGGGCGTCGGTGCAGCTGATGGCGAAGCGCGGAGTGACGGCGTAGCCCAGCCGCCCCTTGCCGTGCCAGTCGGCGATCAGGCTTTCCATGTCGGCGCGGGCGGTCTCGACCGTGTCGGTCAGGCCCAGGGGCGCGTTACGGTCCATCAGGGTCTTGCCGGCGATCAGCCGCATGTCGCGCGCATAGGCTTCCGCGAACAGCGCCTCGACCGAGCCCTTGTGCACCGAGCCGAACACCAGGGCCGTGGTCGTGCCGTTGCGCAGCAGCTCGTCGACGAAGAAGCCCGCCGCCTCCTTCGCATGGCCCGGATCGGCGAAGGCCGCCTCGGCCGGGAAGGTGTGCTGTTCCAGCCAGTCGAGCAGCTGCGCCCCATGGGCGGCGACGATGTCGACCTGCGGGAAATGGATGTGGGTGTCGATGAAGCCCGGCGTGATCCAGCAGCCGGTCAGGTCCTCGACCCGGACATCGGCATGGACCGGGGCCAACTCGGCGTAGTCGCCGCACGCCACGACCTTGCCCTGGTCGACGACCAGCAGCCCATCCTCGTGGAAGGCGATCGCCTCACCCGATTTCGTCGGATCTTCCAGCAGGTGGAGGATCGACGCCCTAAACGCTCTCAAGAGACCCCTCGTCGTTACTGGCCTGGGCGGCTTCCAGCCGCATCAGCAGGTCGGCCGCCACCGAGACGGCGATCACCTCGGGCGCCTTGCTCTTCAGGCCCGGCAGGCCGATCGGGCAGGTCAGGCGGTTCAGCGTCACCGCCGAGAAGCCGTCGTCGCGCAGCCGGTGCATGAACCGCGCCCGCTTGGTCTTGGAGCCGATCAGGCCCAGATAGTCAAAGCCGCCGCCCGCCAGCCCGGCCGAGGCCAGGGCGTAGTCCAGGGCGTGGTCATGGGTCAGGATCAGGCCGTAGGCGTCACGCGAAGCGCCCATGGCCAGGGCCGCCAGCTCGGCAGGTTCGCGCACCACGACGCCCGGAACCTCCGCCGCCTCGGGGCGGCTGTCGTACCAGAAAAGCTTGAACGGCAGGGGCGCGAAGGCCCGCGCGATCGCCTGGCCCACATGGCCGGCCCCGAACAGCAGCACCGGCCGGCGCGGGCTCTCGCTGCGCTCGACCAGTTCGTCGCCGAGGTCGGGCCGCTTGCCACGCGCCGCCGCCGGCGCGCCGCCCAGCACCACGGCCGGCGGATCGGCCTCCAGCGCGGCGATGGGCGCGATCGTCTTGGTCAGCAGGCCCGGGTCGAAGCGCGTGCGCAGCTCGAACGGCTGGTCGGCGTCCATCCGGCGGGCGGCCTCGGTCAGCCAGTCGCGGCTGGCCGCCTCGACCCGCTCGATCATCAGCCGCACCCGGCCGCCGCAGCACTGGGCCAAGAGCGGTCCCAGCGGATAGTCCTGGATCGCGAAGGCGGCCTGGGAGCCGGTCAGCATCCGCCGCGCCTGGCTGGTCGCCTGGTGCTCCAGATTGCCGCCGCCGATCGTTCCCGACTGCCCGCCCTCCCAGACCACCATCTTGGTCCCGGCCTCGCGCGGGGCCGAGCCTTCGGTGGCGAGCACGGTGACCAGGGCGGCGTGGTCGTGAGCGTCGAGGCGCGACAGGGCGGCGCGGGCCCAGTTCTTGTGGGTCGCGAGCAATTTAACCTCTCCCATAGGGAGAGGGAGGGGCCCACGCCGTCAGGCGTGGGAGGGTGAGGGGTTTCGACGGCGAGCGGTTTACCCCCTCACCCTCCCACCGCTGCGCGGCGGGCCCCTCCCTCTCCCCTTGGGAGAGGTTGAGGACTATCACCCCCCTACGCATCGGCCGCCCTTCTCCTCACATCCTCGACCGCCGTCAGCACCGCCTCCGGCGTCGCCGGCGCGTCCAGGTTCGGCATCACCTTGTGATCCCCCACCGCCGCCACCGCCCGGGTGATGGCGCTGAACACCGAGATCGCCAGCATCAGCGGCGGCTCGCCCACGGCCTTGGAGCGGTGGACGGTCGGCTCGGCGTTGCGGCCGGGCTCCCAGAGCTTGACGTTCAGCACGCGCGGCCGGTCGCTCGCCGTCGGGATCTTGTAGGTCGAGGGGGCATGGGTCTTCAGCACGCCCTTGGCGTCGTAGACCAGTTCCTCGGTCGTCAGCCAGCCCATCCCCTGGATGAACCCGCCCTCCACCTGGCCAAGGTCGATAGCCGGGTTCAGCGAGCGGCCCACGTCGTGCAGGATATCGGCGCGCAGCACCTTGCTCTCGCCGGTCAGGGTGTCGATCACCACCTCGCTGCAGGCCGCCCCATAGGCGAAGTAGTAGAACGGCCGCCCGCGATGGGTCTTGCGGTCATAGGTGATCTTCGGCGTAGCGTAGAAGCCGGTCGCCGACAGCGAGATCCGCGCCAGATAGGCCTGCCGGCACAGATCGGGGAAGCTCACCGTCTCACCGCCGATCCGTACGCCGTCGGGCGTGAAGGCCACCTGCGAGGGATCCACGCCCCACTTCTCGGCCGCGAAGGCCGTGAGCCGCCCCTTCAGCTTGCCCGCCGCGTCCAGCACCGCCATGCCGTTGAGGTCCGCCCCCGACGAGGCGGCCGTGGCCGAGGTGTTGGGCACCTTGTCGGTGGTGGTCGAAGTGATCTTCACGCGCTCCAGCGGAACCTGGAACGCCTGCGCCGCCACCTGCGCCATCTTCAGATAGAGCCCCTGCCCCATCTCGGTGCCGCCGTGGTTCAGCATGATCGAGCCGTCGGCGTAGATGTGGATCAGCGCGCCCGCCTGGTTCAGGTGGGTGGTCGTGAACGAGACGCCGAACTTCACCGGCGTCAGGGCTAGGCCCTTCTTGAGAATCGGATTGGCCGCGTTGAACGCCGCCACCGCCCGCTGCCGGGCGGCGTAGTCGCAGGACTTGGCCAGTTCCTCGATCAGCTCCGGCGCGACGTTGTCCTCCACCACCTGATAGTAGGGCGTCAGATTGCGGCTTCCGCCGTAAAGATTGCGCCGGCGCACCTCCAGCGGGTCCAGGCCCGTGGCCTGGGCCAGCGCGTCCATCACCCGCTCGATCGCCGCCATGCCCTGCGGCCCGCCAAAGCCCCGAAAGGCGGTGTTGGAGACGGTGTGGGTGCGATAGCGGTGCGAGACGATCTCGACCGCCGGCAGGTAGTAGGCGTTGTCGGCGTGGAACATCGCCCGGTCGTTGATGGCCGGCGAAAGATCCGTCGTCGCCCCGCAGCGCGAGGCCAGCTTCAGCTTCACGCCCAACAGGCGACCCTCGTCGTCGAAGCCGACGTCGTATTCTACCTCGAAGTCATGCCGCTTGCCGGTCATGACCATGTCCTCGTCGCGGTCGGGCCGGCACTTGGCCGGACGGCCGGTCTTGACCGCCACCAGCGCGGCGGCCGCCGCGAACAGCGAGGCTTGCGTCTCCTTGCCGCCGAAGCCGCCGCCCATGCGCCGCACCTCGACGGTCACCGCATGATCCGGCCGCCCCAGCACGCGGGCGATCAGGTGCTGCACCTCGGTCGGATGCTGGGTCGAGCACCAGACGTGGACGTCGCCCTCCTCGCGCGGCGTCGCCAGCGAGGCCTGGCCTTCGAGATAGAAGTGGTCCTGGCCGCCTATCGCGTGACGGCCTCGAACCCGATTGGGCGAGGCGGCGATAGCCGCCTCGGCGTCGCCCCGCGCCATGCGTTGGCTGGCCTCGATCTTGAGGTCCAGCCCCTCGGCCTCGCCGATCGTGATCGCCGCCGGCAGGTCTTCGTACTCCACCACGGCCTTGGCGGCGGCCGCCCGCGCGGCGGCGATCGAGGTCGCGGCCACCGCGAACAGGCTCTGGCCGACGCAATAGACCTCGCCGGCCGCGAACAGCCTGTCGTCGTGGATCACCGGGCTGACGTCGTTCTCGCCGGGAATGTCGGCGGCGGTCAGCACGCAGACCACCCCGGGCGAGGCCCGCACGGCGGAAAGGTTCATCGACACGATCCGCGCATGGGCCCTGGTGCTCATGCCCAGATGCACGTGCAGCAGGCCGGCCGGCTCGGGCAGGTCGTCGACATAGATCGCCGTCCCGGTCACGTGGCGCAGCGCGCTGTCGTGCGGGATCGAGGCGTGCACGCCCACGAAGGGCGTGACTTTCAGCGCGGCTCCGGAATCAGCCATGGGCGGCCTCCGCCAGTACGCTGGTCGCCACGCCCGGCTCGGCGCTTTCCAGATAGGCCCGGACCAGCAGGTTGCGCGCTGTCCTGGCGCGATAGGCCGCCGAGGCCCGCATGTCCGACAGCGGCGTGTAGTCCTCGTCCAGCTTGGCGGCGGCGGCGTCGATCGTCTCGGGATTCCACGGCTCGCCGACCAGTGCCGCCTCGCAGGCGTCGGCCCGCTTGGGCGTGCCGGCCATGCCGCCGAACGCCACCCGCGCCTCGACCACCACGCCATCCACGACCGTGATCGCGAAGGCCGCGCAGACGGCCGAGATGTCCTGGTCGAAGCGCTTGGAGAGCTTGTAGACCTTGAAGATCTGCCCCGCCGGCCCACGCGGCACGATCACCGCCTCGACGAACTCGCCGGCTGTGCGGTCCTGCTTGCCGTAGGCGATGAAGAAATCCTCCAGCGGGATCTCGCGCGTCTGCTCGCCCCGGCGCAGCACCAGCGTGGCGCCCAGCGCGATCAGGGCCGGCGGCATGTCGCCGATCGGCGAGCCGTTGGCGATGTTGCCGCCGATCGTGCCGCTGTTGCGCACCTGGGTCGACCCCAGCCGCCGCATCATCTCGCCGAGGCTCGGATAGCGACCGGCCAGGGTCTCGATCGCATCGACATAGCGAACGCCCGCGCCAATACGTAGGGCGTCGCCCACCCGGGTGATGGTCTTCAGCTCGGCCACCCGGCCGATGTCGATCAGGGTCTGGGGCGGCTTGCGCAGCTTGGTGACCCACAGCCCCACGTCGGTCGCCCCGGCCACGAAGGCCGCGTCCGGATTGGCCTCTGCGGCGGCCGCCAGCTCGGACAGGTTTCGCGGCGCCAGCCAGCGGCGGGTGACGCCCCGCACCGGATCCTCGTGCGCCAGGCTCAGCATGGTCTCGCGCTGGATCGCCTTCAGCGGAGCGGCCACGTCGGGCGCCTCTTCGCGCACCACCTCGCGCGCCGCCTCCAGGATCGGGCCATAGCCGGTGCAGCGGCAGAGGTTCCCCGCCAGCACGTCCTCGACCGGCGCCCCCGCCCCGCAGGCCCCGACCGCGCGGCCGTACAGCGACATCACGATCCCCGGCGTGCAGAAGCCGCACTGCGAGCCGTGCTTGTCGATCATCGCCTGCTGCACCGGATGCGGCTTGCCGGCGCAGGCGCCCGAGCTTCCAGTCGCCAGGCTTTCGACCGTCATCACCGCCTTGCCGTCCAGCATCGGCAGGAACTGGATGCAGGAATTGACCGCCCGCCAGCGCACCGGCGCCAGGTCGTCACCCGTGGTCAGTTCGCCGACCAGCACGGTGCACGAGCCGCAGTCGCCCTCGGCGCAGCCTTCCTTGGTCCCGGTCTTGCGCAGCGGCCCGCGCAGATGCTCCAGCAGGGTCGTGGTCGGATCGACGCCCGCCGCCTCCTGCGCCTCGCCGTTCAGCAGGAACCGGATCGTCCCGCCCATCTCAGCTGCCCCGGTAGGTCGAATAGCCGAACGGCGACACCAGCAGCGGCACGTGATGGTGCTGGACCGGATCGGCCACGGCGAAATCGATGGTCACCACGTCGAGGAACGGCGGGTCGGAGACCTTGGCCCCGCTGGCGGCGAAATAGGCGGCGATCTCGAATTCCAGGCGATAGCCGCCGACCGCCAGGGCCTCGCCCTCGACCAGCCGCGCGCGGCCGTCGGCGTCGGTGGCCGTCGCCAGCAGCAGCGTCGGCGGGCCTTCCACCCGGCGATAGACGCGCACCGCCACCCCGGCGGCCGGGCGGCCGGCGGCGGTGTCGAGGATGTGGGTCGTCAGGCCGCTCATGCTTGGTCCTGCGGGATCGGGGTCATCATACGCTCTTTCGACCTCTCCAGAGAGGCTGATGCTCGGAGGCTGGGACCGCGCGCGTCCGCTGTCCAGCCTCGCCGCCGCCTGACCGTCCGCCCGTGGCAGGTTCGCCCAGCCAGGCGGCGACCGGCGCCCGCCGATTGAGCGTATATAAGTCTTTTATTACTTACCAGCCGCGCCCGTTGCGTCGCCCCGCCGACCCCAGCCGAAGCCAAACGGACGCAGAATCGCAAAAAATGGTCGGCGGACGCTGCGTAAGGTTGGAAAAGCGCGGCCAACCCCGGTAGCAACACCGGCAGACGGGCCGCGTGCGTAATCCCAACCCCGGGAGCGCGACAAAGAGACGGCCCGCGCCACGCGCTGCGCAGAACAGGACCGATCGATGGACGAGGATTTCCGTAAAGCCGCCCTGGATTACCACCGGCTGCCGCGGCCCGGAAAGCTGGCCATCGAGGCCACCAAGCGCATGGCCACCCAGCGCGACCTGGCCCTGGCCTACTCCCCCGGCGTCGCCGCCCCGTGCCTGGCCATCGCCGAGGACCCGGATCTGGCCCGCGACTACACCGCCCGCGGCAACCTGGTCGCCGTAATCTCCAACGGCACCGCCGTGCTGGGCCTGGGCGACATCGGCCCGCTAGCCTCCAAGCCGGTGATGGAAGGCAAGGCCGTCCTCTTCAAGAAGTTCGCCGGCATCGACGTCTTCGACATCGAGGTCGACGCCAAGGATCCCGACCGCTTCATCGAGGTCGTCGCGGCCCTGGAGCCCACCTTCGGCGGCATCAATCTCGAGGACATCAAGGCCCCCGAGTGCTTCATCATCGAGCGCAAGCTGCGCGAGCGGATGAACATCCCGGTCTTCCACGACGACCAGCACGGCACCGCCATCGTCTGCGCCGCCGCCGTCCGCAACGCCCTGCTCGTCCAGGGCAAGCAGCTGAAGGACGTCAAGCTGGTGACCTCGGGCGCCGGCGCCGCCGCGCTCGCCTGCGTCGACCTGCTGGTCTCGATGGGCCTGCCGGTCGAGAACGTCACCCTCACCGACATCAAGGGCGTGGTCCACGCCGGCCGCGATCCGGACATGCCGGACAACATGGCCCGCTACGCCCGTCCGACCGACGCGCGCACCTTGCCCGACGTGCTGCCCGGCGCCGACATCTTCCTGGGTCTTTCCGCGCCGCGCGTCTTCAAGCCCGAGTGGCTGCCGCTGCTGGCCGAAAAGCCGCTGATCCTGGCCATGGCCAATCCGGATCCGGAGATCCTGCCGGAACTGGTCTACGCCCAGCGTCCCGACGCCATCATGGCCACCGGCCGCAGCGACTACGCCAACCAGGTCAACAACGTCCTCTGCTTCCCGTTCATCTTCCGCGGCGCGCTCGACGTCGGCGCGTCCGAGATCAACGAGGCCATGAAGGTGGCGGCCGTCGAGGCCATCGCCGAGCTGGCCCGCGCCGAGGCTTCGGAAGTCGTCGCGTCGGCCTATGGCGGCGCGGCCCCGATGTTCGGCCCGCAGTACATCATTCCCAAGCCGTTCGATCCGCGCCTGATCCTGCAGATCGCCCCGGCCGTGGCCCGCGCGGCCATGGAGTCGGGCGTCGCCACCCGGCCGATCGCCGACTTCGACGCCTACCGCGCCGAGCTGGAGCTGTTCGTCTACCGCTCGGGCCAGCTGATGCGTCCGGTGTTCGAGCGCGCCCGCAAGGCGACCAAGGCCGCCAAGGTCCGTGTCGCCTACGCCGAGGCCGAGGACGAGCGCGTCCTGCGCGCCGTGCAGACCGTGGTCGACGAGGGCCTCGCCGCCCCCGTGCTGATCGGCCGCCGCGAGGTGATCAAGGCCAAGGCCGCCGAGATGGGCCTGCGCCTCGACCTGGGCGGCGCCGTCGAGATCCTCGACCCGCAGGCCGACCGCGAGTTGTTCGAGCCGATCATCGGCCAGTACCAGGACCTGGTCGGCCGCCGCGGCGTGCCGCCGATGGCCGCCAAGCGCCGCGTCGAGGGCCGCCGCACGGTGGCCGCCTCGATGCTGCTGCAGACCGGCCAGGTCGACGCCGCCCTGGTGGGCGGCAGCGGCGACTGGTGGCAGCACATGACCTACGTCCTGCCGATCATCCCCAAGCGCGAGAACGTCGGCCGGGTCTACGCCATGTCGTCGCTGATCCTCGACAACGGCACGCTCTTCTTCTGCGACACCCACGTCAATGTCGACCCGACCGCCGAGCAGGTGGCCGAGATGACGCTGCTGGCCGCCGAATCGGTGCGCCGCTTCGGTCTGACGCCCAAGGCCGCGCTGCTGTCGCACTCCTCGTTCGGGGCCTCCAACTCGCCGACCGCCCGCAAGATGCGCGAGGCCCTGGCGCTGGTCCGCGCCGGCGCGCCCGAGCTCGAGGTCGACGGCGAGATGCACGCCGACGCCGCCCTCTCCCAGGCCCTGCGCGACCGCCTGGTCGGCGACAGCACCCTGAAGGGCTCGGCCAACCTGCTGGTCATGCCGACCCTGGACGCGGCCAATATCGCGCTCACCCTGTTGACGGCCGCCACCGAGGCCCTGCTGGTCGGTCCGATCCTGCTGGGCATGAGCCGGCCGGTGCACGTGCTGACGCCCAGCGTCACCGCCCGCGGCATCGTCAACATGACCGCCCTGGCCGTGAACCAGGCCGCCGCCGAGCGGGCGGCCAAGGCGGGCTAAGGCTCGCGCGCCTGTTCGTCCCAAGCTGGGAGGACGAACAGGCGCCGGCCGGCGTTCGACACGCCTGGCCGGACCTGTAGACTGAAGGACGCTTCCAGCGATGGGCGCAGTTGCGCCCGCCGCCGATCCCGTCCCTCTCAGCGCAAGGCCCGTCGTGCCGCTCGAACCCGCAGACCTCACGCCCGATCTGGACCTTCTCGACGCCTTCCTGACATCCGAGGAGCGTCCGGAAGGCGTCCTGCTGCTGAGCGAACTCGACGGCTTCCTGACCGGCGTGGCGGTCGGTCCGGAGCCGATCATGCCCGCCGAGTGGCTGCCGCTCGTCTGGGGCGGCGGCGAGGCGAACTTCCGCGACGACCTCGAAGCCCAGAGAATCCTCGGGGCCATCATGAACCGGCACAACGAGATCCTGCGGCGGGTCGAAACCCGCTCGCTGGAGCCGATCTTCCTCGAAAACGAGGCCGGCGAGGTGATCGCCTCCGACTGGGCGGAGGGTTTCGTGCTGGCGGTCAGCCTGCGGTACGCGGCCTGGGACAGGCTGATGAGCTCGGAAACCGACAGCTACCTGCTGACACCGCTCCTGGCGCTGTGCGTCGACGAGGACGGCGAGCCGCTCGTGGACCTGCCCACCGAGGCCGCGGAGGAGTTTCTCGCCAAAATCGACGAGCTCGTGCCGGAGACCGTCCTGCGGATCCACGCCTTCTGGCGAAACTTGAACCCGCGGTCGGGCCTGCCGAAGACCGGTCGCAACGAAGCCTGTCCCTGCGGCTCGGGGCGCAAGTTCAAGAAGTGCTGCGGAGCGCATTGAGCGCCGGATCGCAACGACCACAGCAGACGCGAACACTACAGACGCGAAAAGGCCCCGTCGGAGCCTCCGGCCATCGTGAGATGGCGGAAGCCCCGGCGGGGCCTTCTTGCATTTCGAGCTTCAAACGCCAGGATTCAGGGCGCGTGGACGCGCCCTGAAGACTAGAGCCGATAGAAGCTTAAAGGATGCGCAGGTTGCCGGCCGAGGTCTTGCCCGAGCGGCGGTCCTGTTCGAGTTCGTAACCGACTTGCTGGCCTTCGTTCAGGCCGCGCAGGCCGGCGCGCTCGACGGCCGAGATGTGCACGAAGATGTCGCCACCGCCGTTGTCCGGCTGGATGAAGCCGAAGCCCTTGGTGCTGTTGAACCACTTCACGACGCCCGTACCGGCTTCGCCGGTGCCGCCGCCGCCACCGCCGCCACCGTAGCCGCCGCCGCGCGGGGCGTCATAGCCACCGCTGCGCTGGGGCGGACGACGCGGCGCGCCGCCGGCCGGAACGGCGCCATGGCCGGTCACGCGCAGGTTGCCGGCCGAGGTCTTGCCCGAGCGGCGGTCCTCTTCCAGCTCATAAGCCACTTGATCGCCTTCGTTCAGACCCGACAGGCCCGAACGTTCAACCGCGGCGATGTGGACGAACACGTCCTGGCCGCCGTCCTCGGGCTGAATGAAGCCAAAGCCCTTGGCCGGGTTGAACCACTTAACGACACCGTTCGCCATCTTATCCTCAAAACCTCAATCGACGGGCCAATTGCCGGCCCGCGTCCTTCCACAGCAACTCATGACGCAAAACTGCGGCACGCGCTACGCCCTTTGCACGGAGATTATGGGTGGGAAGCGGCCGCTGGCCAGAAAAATTCGCGCGCGGAGGCTCAGCTGTCGCCAAAATACCACTATGGGTGGTAGGCGACGGCGTCAAAAAAGGCCGACGCCGGACGACATCGACCTTGTTGGTCTATCAGGAAAGTGGGTGCGGGGACAGGATTTGAACCTGTGACCTTCAGGTTATGAGCCTGACGAGCTACCGGGCTGCTCCACCCCGCGGCAGAGGGAAATCGTGATTTGGCAGGGTTGTTGGACTTGTTAGT